>Ga0334901_1000737_pt1 | contig 41241 bp, 39 predicted proteins | sample GraSluR3_MG_3_FD_207216 | JGI IMG/M metagenome (GOLD analysis project Ga0334901, IMG submission 207216) | Sludge microbial communities from methane-producing bioreactor in Wageningen University, Netherlands - Granular Sludge_15_08-R3 | ecosystem: Engineered > Bioreactor > Anaerobic >...
CCGGTAATAAGAGGTTGGATAAACTACTACGGACACTTTCGCAAATTTGAAATGTATACAGTACTGAGTCGGCTAAACAAAGCCTTAGTTCAGTGGGTAAGAAACAAGTACAAGAAAAGAAGAGGTCGTACAAAAGCGGGCAAATGGCTAGAAGCTCTTGCTCGCAGAGAGCCTCATCTATTTGTACACTGGACAATGGGGATATTCTATTCGGCTGGATAATGGGAGCCGGATGAATCGAGAGGTTCAAGTCCGGTTCTGAGAGAGCCTGGGGGTGAAATCCCCCTGGGCTACTCACCGGGTAGGAAGAGCAACAAAACTGGTTCTCCGTTCGCCGAAGAAAACTGTTCTTCGTTCCAGAGCGAGTATCTGTTCTTCGTTCTTGGTTAGGACCAACAGCAGATGCAAGTGCCAAGTTGTGAGTTGCAAGAACAAACCAAGGAGCGGATCTGGAGTCTGGGGTTTTGCAAAGAGACGATCGCCCAATTCACGATTGTCAGCGCTACTGAGGACGTCATTCCGATAGAGGCTTTTCGAAGACTTCTTCCATCGTTTTTGCGAAGAGATTTTCGGAACTCCCTAACCTCGTCATCCCGAACTTGTTTCGGGATCTCGGTTTTGATCTTGTCGAAGGTCCGCTCTTCTCGGTGGACGGTGGACCGTTGACGGACAACGTTGTTTTGAGCAGCGTTCAGCGGGCCCTCGGTCTTAACCGTACAGCGGAACTTCTGGCGTTCAGCGGCTCTAGCCCGCGAAGTGGAACTGGCCTCGCCGAAGGCGAGAGTGGCCAAGCGGAGCTTGACTGGAAAAACCCGTTGTTCGTTTCTAAGCAAGGATCTGTTCTTCGTTTTTGGTCAAGCTCAAAAAAACCAAGAGCGAGAAGCTGAACTTGCTACAGAACGATACATGTGGAGTTATCGAAAATAACTAGATCGACTCCTGCTCCTTTTTCTTCCTGGCGCGAAAGTGCCAGCATCACTTCCCCGAATGTTCCTCCGGGCATCACTTCCTCGCACCAGCGAGCATCACTTCCCGACGTAGTCGGTCTCGCCTCCTGCCGAAGGCAGGCTTGCGTCCGCCGATGTTCTTCGGCGCCTTGAGTCTCGCGATGATGTTCTTCCCGAAGAACTATAGACCGTTGACTGCCAAAGGTTTTTTGAGCGTCTCTTAGCAAGCGTCCAGCAGTCCAACATATACAGCGAAACTCGATTAGCCTCCGTCAGCACACTGACTTCGCCGAATGGCTAGAAATTTCTCTTCTTGAAAGCGTTCCCTTATTAAAAGGGATAGAAGCCAAGATCAATTGCGTTTTTCTCGTATATCCTCTCCATAAGGTTTCTGACAAGAGAAACATGTCCTTTTTCCCAGTTCATTAGCCTTACCATGAGTTTCTTTGCACTCATGTCTTCCACCTTTTTGGAGGCATTTTCATAGTAGTCAACAAAATCCCTTTCAATGAGGTAGGCCATTCTTAGAATCGAAAGATCGGCAAGATCGCTGCTGTAAGAGTTGTTTGAAAGTGCCTGCGATTTCAGTCTCTCTACGAATATCTCCTCCGCTTCTTCCTGAAGGGCAGAATCAACCTTCTTGTTGTCTTCAAGGGCTTCAATCATACCCTCGATGAACTTCACATGAGAGGCTTCCATATCCATAAGATATCCGAAGGTCTTTTTGGCAACGGATTGATTGACCTTCTGCATATTGTTTCTGTAGAACTCCTGACCGGATTTTTCGAAACTGAGTGCTATCTCCAAAATGCTCTTGAGGTCGCTCATAACTTCACCTCTCTAATTAGGTACTCGTCGATACCCACTGCCGCCCTGTGACCGTCGGCAACGCCATGGATGATATCCGGACCATTCACAATATCTCCTCCCGCAAAGAGCCATGGAAGATCTGTCTGACCTTTCTCGTTCACGAGTATTCTTCCCCGTATGAACTGTACCTTCTCCCTAATCGATTCTGGAAGATAATCATAGTCCGGCGCCTGTCCAATTGCCTCGACAATCATTCTTCCTTCGATCATACTTTCGTCGCTTTCATCGAATCTTGGGTTGAATCTCCCGTCTCCATCAAAAACTGCTGTACAGGCAATGGTAGATAATCCGGAGACTTTGCCGTCTTTGAGAATGACTTCTTTCGGTCCCCGACTGGGAAAGTACTTTATTCCCTCTTCCCTTCCTTCCACTATCTCTTCAAGGTCGGCTGGCATCTCATCTGAGGATTCGAGACATGTTACTTTGACATCTACCGGCATTCCTTCCATCTTCTGGAGACGGGCAACGCTACGAGCCACGTCCATTGCAACGTTACCTCCTCCTATCACGACGAGGCTCTCAGGCACTTCAGGTTTCTTGCTTGAATCCCCTCTGAGATAATCACGAATAGACTCGAGAAGAGGCATGGCCATCAAGACCCCTTCGCTGTCAGCACCTTTGACTCCGGTACTTCTTCCCTTCATGAAACCCGTTCCGAGAAAAACCGCATCGAACTTTTCACGAAGGTATTCAATTGTGATATCCCTGCCAACAGTCTTGCAGCATTCGATCTTCACACCCAAGGCTTCTATTACTTTTATGTCTGCATCCAGTGCTTCATCCGGGAGACGATAGCGTGGGATGCCATATCTCATGACACCGCCCGCATGCTCTTTGCTTTCATAGATTGTGACAGAGTGACCCATTAGCGAAAGGTAGTACGCGGCTGACAGACCGGCCGGACCACCCCCTACTATCGCAACTTTGCCGCTTCCTTTCTTGACTATTTCTTGTTCTTTCGCATAATTAATAACGTCTTCAGTCTCTTCCTGATCCATGAGATATCTTTTCAGCCATCTAATGGCAACGGGCTCTCCTCTGTTCCCTATTGAACAGACGGTCTCACATTTGTGGGTACAGACGCGCCCACAAACCGATGGCAAAGGATTGGTCCTGTACATCCATTCGACGCCCTCCTTTGTATCGTTCTTGAAGATACTCTCTATGTATCTTGGAATATCCATTTTTGCCGGGCAGGCATCTATGCAGAGTTCGCAGTCCACACATCTTGCCGCCTCCGCAATGGCCTGCTCTCTCGAAAATCCCTTGACAAATTCTATAAAGGACTGAACTCTCTCCTCACCCGGGAGCTCTTCCATTTCTACCCTTTCCAGATCGAGCAGCTCCGAGTTTTCATCTCGTGAATAGCCTATAGGTGGAGTATCATGATGGATGCCAGTTTCGTCTGGTAGGAAGAAGAAACTATCGGGGTCTTCGGATATATGAATATACTCCCTGGTCATGTTAAGTGAACCCGTAGTGCATATGTCGACACACATTCCGCAGAAGGAGCATCTTCCATAGTCTATAGCCGGTCTCTGTGCCTTCTTTCCGATATCTACCGTAATATCTACTGGCGCCATCTTGATGGCGTCGGTGGGACAAATCTTTGCGCAAGTACCACATCCCGAGCATTTATCCCAATCGTTGACGTGGAACCCTCTGTATCTTTCGGCTGCCTCGCGATAAACCTGTGGAACTTTTATAGTGACCGGCTTTGTGAACAGTCTCTTCCAGGCTATAGTAGGACCCCAGAAAGTCTTTTTGAAACCATCATATACGCTCACGTTACAGCCTCCTATCTATCGATCTCTGGCGGGCAGAAATCCATTGTGGTTAGCCAGAGAGCAACATCTTCTATTCTTGTTCCTGCAAGTAGTTTCTCCACACCATACAAACCCTGAGGAAAGGAAGCCCCTCTGACGTTTATCCTGTAAGGTTTCTCCCCTCCATCTGAGACAACGAAGTATCCGTACTCGCCTCTGGATGACTCTATGTGAGTGTAGACAGTCCCCTCGGGCACCCTCCATCTGAGCGCGCTGCCAGATGAGATCTTTGCGTTCACAGGTCCCTCTGGCATTTTCTCAAGTACCTGCCTCAATATCCTGATACTCTGCTTCATCTCATAGTACTTCAAGGTAAATCTGGCAAAGGCATCCCCTTCAGTTGCTGTAGGAACGTCGAAAACCACGCTGTCATATCTTGCATATGGATCGATCTTTCTTATATCGTAGGGCAAACCTGTGGCTCTCAGTCCCACGCCGGTTACACCTATTTCGAGCGCCTCTTCTCTTGTTAGAAGCGCGAGCCCCTCAGTCCTCGTTCTGATTATCCTGTTTTTCAGAAGCAGGTTCTCAAATTCATCGCTCCTGCTTTCTATGTAATCCAGGAATTCAAGAATCTCAGACTCGATTCCTTCGGGCAGATCCTTTCTTACGCCTCCAGGAACGATATACATGTGATAGACCCTTGCGCCGGTAATCTTCTCGAAGATATCTAGAATCCTGTCCCTGTCAGCAAGAGTCCAGTGTGAAATTGTGTAGAGACCGGTAGATCCTCCGACTCCACCCAAAGCCATAAGGTGGGAAGCGATTCTCGCCAGCTCGAGAATTATCATCCTTATCCAATGAGCTCTTTCTGGTACCTCCGTTCCGCTGAGCGCCTCGGCCGCCATCGCATAAACCATTTCGTTAATGTCCGGTTCGGGCACGCAGATTCGGGGGATCAGGGCCAGATTTTGCATCCAGCCCCTTCTCTCCATTAGCTTCTCGAAACCCCTGTGAAGGAAGCCAGGAACGAGTCTCGCCCTGACGACAGTGTCACCCTCCACATAAAGGTGAACGCTTGAATTGCCATGCATCCCTGGGTGGTTAGGTCCCAAGAATAGCTTCACTTCCTTACTCACTCTCATCGCCCCCTTCGACCAGGAACTCGGCACCGTAATGCCTGTCCGGGAAGTGATCGTCCGAGTATTTCTGCGGATCGAAGTCCTTTCTCATCGGGGGCATTTCATTCCAGTTTTCGAGTATGAGTGGTTTTAGGTCGGGGTTACCATCGAAAACTATACCGAAGAACTCGTGAACATCCCTTTCATAAAACCTTGCCGTAGGCCAAAGGTGCATCACGGTTGTGATGACCGGTGCATCTCTACTCACCGAACTTTTCACCAACAGAGTCTCTCCCGACTCCCATCTAAAAAGTGTGTAGAAAACCTCGAAAACTCCGTCTTCTATCCTGTCGACGCCTGTTATGAGTGAGAGATGAGAAAAGCCCTTTCTCTTCAAGATCTCAAGAATCGCGTTCAGCCTTGAAGCTTCAACAAATATGATAAACTCACGGGCGGTTACTTCCTTAATCGAAAACTCTCCGGCAATAGTCATCACTTCTTTGAGTACCTCATTCATGGAATTCATCGTGTACATACACCTCCCCGAGAGCCTCTATCTGATTACTCTTGTACCAGTCGTTCTTCTCCTGATACTCTTTCCAACCGTTGGCCTCTCCTCTGTCAATCTTGCTCATCAGCGCGGCGAAACCGCTTACTATTGCCTCCGGGCGGGGCATACAACCGGCCAGATAAAGATCCACAGGCACATAGAGATCCAGTTTATTGATCGTTGCGTATGAGTCATAATATATTCCTCCATTCAGTGTGCAGGAGCCGAAGCCGACAATATACTTCGGCGACTGCATCTGTTCGTACGAGTAAACGACTCTCCTGAGAGTCTTCGTACTTAAGTATCCTGTAATCAGAAGAATGTCGGCCTGTCTAGGAGTTGCCATAGGCCCAATCCCGAGACGCTCCATATCGAAGCGCGAAGTCATCGTTGGAGGCAGCTCTATAGCCCCGCATCCGGTACAGTAGTAAAGCATCCACAGTGAGCGCGATCTGAGCATATTTGCCACTTTTTCCCATGCCTTGTATTCATTACTCATTTCATCGCCTCCCCATGACGAAGACCACTATAATTACCTGTACGAAGGAGAAAATGAGCGGCCATTTCCAGTAGAATTTGATCGCCTGCTCGACCCTGAATCTTGGAATAGTGGCGGAGATGATTACTATTGAGAAGTACACTATAAGGAACTTCAAGAGGAATTCCCATAAAGTCCTGCCGCCTCCGAGGAAGAGGTTGACAAACAGTCCGATCTCAATGAATGTCGCCAATGCGTGCTGAATCATTAGCATGCCGAGATACTTACCGCTGTACTCCACTAGAGGACCGGAAGCTATCTCTGCCGGGGCAATAAAGGTGTCAAAGGGCTTCTTTCCAAGCATCCCGATCAGAGAGACGAAGGCAACTACTCCACCAATTGGCATTAACCAAGCGTTGTAAGTTCCCTGCGCAATTTGAATGCTTACCAGATCGGATAGAGATGAAGTCCCATGGTGGAAGAAGACCCCGAGAATGACTATCATGAAGGGGAGCTCATATCCGAGCATCTGGGCCAGTGCCCTTCCAATTCCTATGGATGCATTTGGATTTCCCGACCCCACGGCAGACATCGCCATTCCCAGGAGGCCTATAGCCAGAAGATAGATCACCACAAAGACATTGTCGATTCCCGGAAAGACGGCGAGATTGCCGGCCGGAATGAAGAAGACCGTCGCAATCGTCCCTCCCAGTGCCATAAGTATTCCAAAGTCGAAGATGAAGCCGTGGGAAATCGAGTACTTCGTCAGCGACTTGAAGATATCTATAAAGTTCTGCCAGAAAGGCGGGCCGTATCTCCTCTGAATTCTTGCCTCAATCTTTCTTGCAATTCCTTCAAGAGTCACGGTATATACAAACGCAACCACTAGAAGAGCGATCCCCGAAAGTATTGTAATTACGATATTCATAAACATATGATCACCTCAACCACCAGAAGGCGCCAACAAGCACGATAACAGTCAAAGCAATGTACACCTGAGGATTCCGGTTGAAGAAGACCGCCCTGAACAGGGCTCCAAGCTCCTTGATCTTTTCAGAAGTCGATGAAAGCCAGTTTTCCATCGAAGGCCACTTTTCAAATAACCTGTCGAACGGCCTGTACATTCTGTAAGAAAAGTGATAGAGCTCTGCGGTGTACAGAAAGTCCCCGCCAGTGTAATTGTCTAGCAGATCTACATGCCTGGCCTTCTTTGCGCGCATGAAGATCAACAATGATATTGCCAAACCTATCACGAAGACAGTTGTGACCAAAACGGAATCCCATTGCCCAGTTAGCGCGACGATTCTCGAGAAAGTCACATCGACAGTTCCTCCGCCGATCGATTCCGTAATCCTGTTTATAGATCTAATTGCGTTGCTGGGGAAGACTCCCCAGAAAATAGTAAGAAGTGTCAGAAAGGCCATTGGAGCAAGCATAATCAACGGAGCCTCCCTAACTTTCTCATGCTCGGGCTTCAGTTGTCCCAGGAAAATCCCTGCCAGCGGTTTGAAGACATACATGAAGGACCCTATGCTTCCAAAGAAAGCGGCAAAGGCCAAAAATGGCAACCCATCCTGCACAAGCTGCTGATAGATCAACCACTTGGAGACAAATCCGCTTGTAGGAGGGATTCCTGCCACCGAAATGATCGCAACGAGATAAACGGCAAAGGTGAAGGGCATCTTCACTATTAGTCCTCCCATTTCGTGCATCCTGGTGGTCTTGGTCATGTAGGCTACGGCAGCTATCGCCATGAACATGGCAGCAGATGCCATGGCATGGTTTAAAATGTGCATCATTCCTCCTGCAGTTGCATATGTTCCGCCAATTGAAAGGGCCAACACTATATAGCCTGAATTGCTTACAGTCGAAAACGCAATGAGTTCTTTAGCGTCTTCCATCCGAATAGCCATAACCGTTCCCACGACTATTGAAATACCTCCAAGTAAGGCAAGTCCGTAATTTACGATCGGAATGCCATTGAGTAGAGGAAGATTACCGAAAACCTTGAAGGAGGGAAACACTATCGACATAATGAAGAGCAGAAAACCGCCGAGTTTTGTGAGTCCTCCGGACAGGATGGGGCTAAATTCGTCCGGTGCGGAAGAATGTGACCCTCTAAGCCAGGTATGGAGTGGGAAGCTTCCCATCTTCGCAAGAACCATTATTGCCAAGGCTATGAAAATCGTGAGCTGAACTCCAATCGGCTGGCTCTCGATCTTCAAAGCCACACTGGAAAACTCGACAGTGCCCAGCCTGCTGTCCATATAGAAGATCGCAAACAACATTGAATAACTGCCAATTGCCGCGATAGCGGCATACTTTATCGCCTCTCCGGTCGACTTTTCCTTATCCTGGATAATGAGCAAAAGAGAAGACCAGGTCGAGATCTCCCAGAAGATCATTAGAGTAAGGAAATCAGCCGAAAAAACTGCACCCAACACTCCTGCTGTAACAAGACTCAAAAGAAAGATCTTGACTGGGCTCTTCTTCAGGGGTAACAAAAAGACCGCGGTTGTGGATATTATTAGCATCACTATCGAAGCGAAAAACCAGTTAACGGGGTTCATAGAAAAATTGAAGTTAAGCTTACTTGTGATACCAACTACTTCATATGATGCTCCAGTTCCTCCCCAGAAAAACACGTAGAGAAAAACGAGTACCTGGAATGCGGCGTAAGCTATATAGGCGACACTCTTCTTCCACTTTGAGATGAGGAAGAACAACGGAGCGGCAAAGAGAGATGCCGCTAACACAAAGAGTATATTCATCTACATCCCTCCCAGAATGGCCTTCCCGATTGCCAAAACGCCATTTACCAGAGAATCCGCGGCTCTCTCAAACATTGTGAAAGCCTCCCCGGAGCTTACCCCGAGGAAGACTATTACAGTACTTAGCACAAGCCCAAAGGCAAGAAACTCCACCGAGGGCAAAATCCTCTTCTCAGGCGCCTGAACTGTTCCGACCGGCTTGAAGAAGGTGAAGATCCACCTGAAGTAATATGTGACTTCAATCGCAGCTGCAATGAGAATTAAAACCGGAACGGCAAGAGAGGCCTCGAAACTAGCCGAGATCGCGTTCAGCTTTCCCCTGAAGCCGAAAAAGAGTGGCATACCTGCGATAGAAAGCGCAGAGACAACGAATGTTACTCCAACTATCGGCGACTTTCGACCGTATCCGTAAAGAGTGTCTCTATCGTCTCTGCCCGCTTCATCGATAACCTGGTCGTCAATGGAGAAGAGCATAAACTTCGAGAGGGCGTTGTTTATAAGAAGCATAATCGATCCCGTAACTGCCTCAACGCTCCCTATACCGACAAGAAAGATCGCAAGACCGGACTGAGCGATACTGGAGTAGGCAAGTGTCCTTCTCAAAGACTTCTGGCCGAAAGCAATAACTTCCCCTACTAGGACCGTGGCTATCCCAAGAAGGACGACAAGGTTCAGAACGCGATCGTCTCCAACGGCGAGAATAACCTTTGAAAAGGCATACACCATTGCAAGAGGATAGACCGAAGCAAGAACTAATGTCGCAACACGAGATGATTTAGTCAGAACGTCGGGAACCCAGCCGTTAAAGGGAAGCAATTTCGACTCAACACCAAGACCCGCGACAATTAGCAGCGAAGAGACTAATGTGACATCTCCGCTGATTTGCCCGGAAGATACCCTTGCGGCGAGTTCAGAAATGTTGAGTGTGCCGGCCGCCCCGTAAAGAATCGCGACCCCAAGAAGATACAACAGCGATCCTACCGATCCTATCATCAGATACTTGAACGATGCAACCTTTGAATCGCTGCCTTCTCCAGTAGATGCCAGAAGGTAGGCAGAGATTCCGGCGATCTCGAGGAAGACGAAGAGGTTGAAGAGATCGTTGGTTAACAAGATCCCGTTCAGTGAGGCAAGAGCCACCAAGAAGACCACCGAGTACTTCGTAGTCTCTTCCCCTTTTCGTAGATAACTCAACACTGCAAAGAGAAATAGTATATTTGAGATGGGAAGCAAGAGCTTAGTTGCGTCGTTAACGAGCAAATTGATACCATATGGAGCTTTCCAGCCGCCAATAGAGAAACTTGTAGCGGTGAGGAAGATAACCCCGAAGACTCCAGCGAAGGCGTTGAAGAAGGCGGCTATAATCAGAGCCCAACCGGAAACAATTCTCCAGAAGGCGCTAACAAAAGCTAGTGCGAGGGGTATCGCTATCAACCATACGGGATTCATTCGCGATCACCTCCGCCACTCGAGAGCTCCGAAATATCTATCGTACCCCTTGATTTGCTTACAGAAACAATAAGAGAAAGGGCTAGGGCCGTTACGCCTACCCCAATGACTATTGAAGTAAGAACCAGAGCCTGGGGAAGAGGATCGACGAAAAGAAGCGATGAGTTGTTGCTGACCGAAGACAAAATAGGAGCTGCTCCCCCTTCTACGTAACCAATAGAAACAATGAAGAGGTTGACTCCGATCTCCGCGATATTTAAGGAGATAATCAACTTCACGAGATTCTTCTGCGAAAGAAGGCCGTATAAACCAGCGGCGACAAGCATCATAGAGAAGTACTGAATCATATCTCATCGCCCCCTTCCGAAATGAAGTCATCCACAATTCCGGAAAGCTCTGCTCCGACCTTGAGACCGATTACCGAGTAAACAACGGGAATTATCCCCGCACTGAAAAGCTCTCCCACAACGCCCGTGGGAAGGAAATTTTCCAGGAAGGAACCTGAGATCAGCAGACCGGCTATCCCTATGAAAACATAGAGCAGTCCCATTGTACCCTCCAGTATCTTAAGTCCCTTATAAGCTCTCTTTTCATCGTCAACCGCAACGAGAAGCAAGAAACCGGCTGCCATTATCGCTCCTCCGGGAAATCCTCCGCCTGGCGTGAGATGGCCGTGAACAAATATGTATATCCCCAGAACCATAAGCATTGGGGCGATCACGCGCGAGGCAGTCTTGACGACGGGACTTACGGATATTACAGAACCTATCCTCTTTCTTCCCCCTCCAAGAAGCAGTCCAACTCCGGTTGCCGAAATGAAGAGTACCGTCACCTCTCCGAGGGTGTCGAATGATCTGTAGTTGACGACAATCGAAGTAACCATGTTTGCCGAACCAGTCTCGGCGTCGGCAGTTACTCCGAAACGAATCTCATCCTGATTCTCATTCACCGATTTCTCGATGTATTTCGCAGAGACTCTTTCGGAGAGCTTCACTTCGCCATATCTTGGAATCCCCATAGAATCGGAAGAGTCGGAATTCAGAACTGTTACGATCATGAAGAAGAACAGAAGGGCAATAATTACAGAGAGTATCCGCTTCATTCTACATCAGCTCGCTTCAGCTTCCTGAGGGAGAGGAGGAATATTGCCGTGGTGAGGCCGGCTCCAACAGAAGCTTCCGTTATTGCGACATCTGGGGCCTCCATGATGACAAACAGTATGACAGACAGAAGGCTCATTGCGGAGAGCATTATCACGGAGTTCAGCAGCTTCTTCGCTTCGATTGCGAAAATAGCCAGTCCCACCATCACTACTCCGATTATGAACGAGAATACGCTCACACTTCCTCACCACCTTCGGGGAGACAGTCAGGTTCCTTTTGAGATTCCAGATTAGTTATCGGTGTTATTCCTTTCTTCAGGGCGGTTCTGGCGATCACTGAACTCCCGACGGGATTTGTAATAGCTATGAATACAACTATGATTATTGTCTTCAATAGCCACTGATGATTTATCAGCCCCACACCGAGTATCACGGAGAAGGAGCCCAGTGTAGTCGCCTTCGTCCCTGCCTGAAGCCTGTTAAAAACGTCGGGCATCCTCAGCATTCCAAGACCTCCCAGAAAGAAGAAAAATGCGCCTACGGATAAGAGCGCATATCCCAGAATATCCAGTATTATCATCTTCTCCCCTCCAAATACCTGGCAATCACTATGGTCTCAAGAAAGGAGAGCGCAGCATATACAAGCGCTATATCTAGAAAAAGAGGATTGCCATCGATTAGAGAAAACAGTACTATTGCACTAGTAATCATCACGTTCAATATATCTAGCGCTGCGACTCTGTCTGGAACCGTCGGCCCTCTCAGCAATCTGTAGAGAGTCAGTGCGGCGCCGGCGAGAATTAGCGAAAAGAAGATGGAGAAGCCTATCATTCGAAGATCCCCCCTATTCTCTTCTCAAACTTTCCCGAGATCGCTTCTCTTATCCTCTCGGGTTCATCGGCCTTCTTGTCTATCCAGTGAACCAAGAGACGGTCTTCACCAATGTCTACAGTCAAGGTTCCCGGAGTGAGAGTTATCGAGTTGGCCAGAGTGAGCTTCGAAATCTCCCCTTTCAAATCAGTTTTAACTTCGACCATCGAAGGGTTTATAGGAAGAGAGGGATTCAAAACTCTTTTGGCTACATCGATATTTGCCTTAACCATTTCCAAAATGAAGATTGGAACGAAGAGGAATACGAATCTGAAGACGCGAACAGGAAAATCGAGACCGATCCGGAATCTTGAATATTTGCTCAAGAAGATGGCAACGACAACAGAAACCACAAGCCCAAGAAGTACCTCGGCAAGAGCAAAACTCCCAGTAAAACCCAACCAGATGATAAAGGAGATTACCAGTAGAGAGATAAATTGCAGGGCCATTGCACCACCCCTTCATGTGAATTTTGTGAAATATCCCACTTATCGATAAAAGTATCATACCATAACCCGGTACAGGGTATTACAAAACTTCATCGTCCATCATTTTACATCATTACCTCAGCAATAAGCCGAAAGCTTCTGAACTGACGAACCTCCGATGATCCAGGAAAAGACTATGTGTCTATGATAATTCAATAAGCAATTCCAAAAGGCCTAGAGATAGACTCTAACCATTTTCGCCGCTGGATGTTTTCCTGAAGATGAATATTGAAAAGTCGTGTGAGAACTCGTTGCCGGAGATGGCTTTCATAATTTGCCCCACCTTCTCGATTGGGAATTCGAGCGTAAGAGCCTTTTCAATTTCCTCACGGTTTTTTGCTCTCCATTTCGTCCTTACAACCCTTTCTAAGAAGCCCTTTGATAAGAAGTATTCGGAAATCTCTTTTTGGAGGCTTTTCAGATCCCGACCGTATGAGAGCTCGAGGAAATCCGCATACTGGCCGGAAGAGTAATTGTTCTGAATATTGAAGAAATGCCCGTCGGTCTTCAGTACCCTCTTGACTTCTTCAATCCCCTCTTCGCAACTCCCGGTGTATTTCACAGGCGGACCAAAGAAATACGCAAGTCTCGCGTGCACGATATCTGCCAGATCAGATTTCAAGGGTAGATCCTCGGCAAATCCCTTAACCACCGAGAAGTTCGATCTGAAGTCACGGGCTTGCCTTGAAATCAATTGTCTTAGCATTCCGGAATCCGGTTCCACGGCGTAGACCACAGAGGCAGTGCCGGCGTACATATGCGAGTGGAAGCCTGATCCTGCCCCAACATCGACAATTACACTGCCATCGAAATCGCAGAACTCCTGCATGACCTTCTCGATTTTCCTTTCCGGGTCGATCAATTCATTCTGAAGCTCGTACAGCTCCGGATTGGCCGAACCGGCGTAAAAGTAGAGATTTGGCATATCGATGCCCTCCTGGAATTATCATAACAAAGAGACCCCTTTCGGGGCCTCACCAATACTCCTTTGAAACTTCTATCAAACTGGCCTGAGCATTCCGGCAAAAACCTGCCACGCAAGTACACTCTTAGCGACAAGGCTGAGAAGAACATACATAGTCTCTCCGAAAAGATAGTTCTTCCAAGGACCGATCTTCTTGTACTGAAGAAACATGTTTATAGCAAAACTGTTGAAGAAGACGAGGAAAGTAATGAGAATTGCATAGACAAAAGACGGGAACTCAACATTCGCCTTTCCAAGAGATGTGAACAAGTAGATGAAGACAGCTATCCAGGTAACCGCCCCGGCTATACAGCCGAAAATGAAGGACGTCCAGTTTGTCCTTTCGGTTGTCTGATTGTGAAGTTCCATCATAAGTCCAAAGAGATTCATGAGCGCGTTAACAGTGAAGAGAAGCATGAGGCTGACTATGTCCAACATTCCCGAGAACATTGCGATGGCAACAATCATCACGGAAGAACTGATGGAATACTCGTACCATCTGGCATAGTTAATCCCTCTCTGAAGATTTCTTGCGTACCACCCAAAACCAAAGGTTGAGACTATTAAATGCGCTATGGCGGACATGAAGAGAAAACTTGCTATGAAAGGCCCCATCTTCAAATCCATGAAGTTCTCCGTTGCGGGAACAAGCCTCATTATCTCCCTGTCGAACTCCAGGTAGTTTCTCGTAATCGTCAAAGCAGAATCATTACTGACTATGAGCATAATGATTCCCTGTACAAGGTGCAAAAAACCCATTATTAGGTTGTAGATACGAAGCTTTTTATAGGCGGATTCCATTTACTTCCCCTCCTTTTTTATATCATTAAGAAATATTAACACGAATGATTGATTAGTTGAGTGCTAAAAAACCACATTATCCGACGGAAAGACGAAAAAGCCGCGAGACTTCATCGGACCTTCTCTTACACTAGCAGTCGCGATTGAATTCTGGCCCTTCCTATGACCTTTAACCATAAAATGCGAGAAGAATCTAGCCGAAAACAATGATTTCTTCTTTGGATCATTTCTTCCCGTTTGATCCTTTCTCTCTGTAGATCGTCTAATCCTTACACTATAGGTTTTCTATCAGAAGCAGAATAGGAGGTACTTATGGCTTTCAAAAACTATCACAGAATCTCTTTTATAATTACGATTATATTTGTGGCTTTCTATGGAACTCTTCTTGCCGGCATAGGAGATTCAGAAGAATCGGAGATCCCGATAATAATAAACAGGGTCAGCTACGAGCAACGGTTGAAGGTCCAACTTGAGGAGAACGCTTTGACTGGCTATACATGGCATTACTATTTATCAGAAGCTAACGTCTTTTCACTCTTTTCGAAGGAAAGCTCCGTTGACCAATCTGAAAACGCCGTCCAAGGTGGCGATTCAACAGTGACCTGGTTATTCAGTCCCGAATCCTTGGGAAGCTTTGTAGTCATTTTCAAGCTCTACAGAGAATGGAAAGGCGAAGAAAAAGCTGTTGACATAAGGGTATTCAATGTAGAAGTGGATGACAGAACTCTAAGCGAGTGTATTCCCGATTATGTAACGGTCCTTGGCAGTTCTTCGGGTTCCGTAAGCCCGGGTGATCTATTCTCAGTGACCGTTAAGGAAGATTCTTCTGCCGGATTTTTATGGAGCATACAGAGCAATGGCAAAATCCTGAGACTCATAGCTAACAGGTACATCGATCCTTCTAAGAGCCAATCCTCTCCGGGTGACATTTCAAACTTTACAGTGACAGGTATTGAGACAGGGAAGCAGTCATTCGATTTCGAAGCCCTAAAAAGAGGAGTCTCTCTAATAGAATTCGGATTCTCTAGCCCGGTTGAAAGCGATGGAAATAGCTCGATACTGTACGCAAGCGTCTCTGTTGAATAGCGCTGAAAGATCGGGAAATCTTATCGGCAATCCGCGATACCTCAATGTGGGGAGATAAATCAGAGAAAACCAAATGCTTGAGTGAATAGTTTCCTTTCCAGGAAGCGGGAAATGAGGCGATACCTCCTGATATACTAAGTGCAGAGAATCACTGCTGCCCGTGCGAGAAAGGAGGGTTATTTTGCTGTGTTTGAAAAACTGATGAATGAAAAGGTATTGACAGTAATAAGGGGTCTTACGCTCAATCAATCGAGGAAGTTGTGTGAAATGCTTCTGGAAAACGGCTTGACGGTTCTGGAAGTCAGTTTCTCCGATGAATCCTCTTCAGAGATATTGCATCAACTCAAGAGGGAATTCCATGAGAAGCTCGTGATCGGAGCCGGTACTATATACGATGATACGGCTTATTCGAGAGCGCTTCGCTCAAATGCCGATTTCGTTCTCAGCCCTGGATTTAGCGAGGAAATCGCGAAGTTGTCGGCAAGGGACGGGATTAGTTACATACCCGGAGTCTACACTTCTACAGATATACAGAAGGCACTGAACAACGGATTTAGCTTCCTGAAACTCTTCCCCGGCGGTTCTGAAGGTCTGCAGCTGCTCAAAGCTTACAGGGGTCCGTTTCCAACAGTCAAATTCATGCCTTTCGGCGGGGTAACGGCCGAAAACGCCAACGAATACATGAAAGCAGGAGCCGTTGCGCTCGGAATTGGTTCCTACATAGCAAACAGGAATCTCTTTGATGAAGGAAAAGAAGGGGAGGTTCTTGAAAGGATCCTGAAAATTCGGAGAGCCGTAAATGCCAGCAGTTGACATAGCGATCGACATTGGGGGTACCAAAACCCTCGTATCGGTTTTCGGCGATAGCGAACAGGAAGCTTATGAATTGGAAGAGTTTTCAACGCAACCGGCCGAAGGAGTTGATGGTTTCTTTGAGCGACTGAGTGATGTCTGTCTTCGGATGAAAGGAAGAAGAGATGTTAACCGCTGGGGGCTTTGCACGGCAGGTGCCGTCAATCCTGCAACAGGTACTTTGCTCTGGTCACCAAATCTAGGATGGAAAGATATTGAGATATACAAAAAGACCGCTTCTTTTCTCGGACCGGTGGGAGCGGTCGAAAACGACTGCAATGCGGCGGCTTTTGGAGAATGGACATTCAGAAAGGATATTGAATCGCTCATCTACGTCACCGTCAGTACGGGAATAGGTATGGGAATGGTCGTTCAGGGGAAAATCTTACGGGGAGCAAACAACGCAGCAGGGGAAATCGGTCACACAATAGTGAAACCGGATGGTCCAACTTGCACATGTGGTCGCCGCGGTTGCCTGCAAGCGATTTCAGGCGGCAGGGGCCTTGAAATAAGAGCACATGATTTGCTTGGAATCGAGGTCTCTACAAAAGAGATCATCGATCGCGCACAGTTGAACGAACCGCTCTTCAAAGAAATGATAACCGAAGCCTCTGAAACGCTTGGACGATTCCTCTGCAATCTCATAGATTCTCTCGATCCTTCTGTACTGGTAATCGGAGGAAGTCTTGGGAAGAACCAGTACTATTTCGACAGAATACTCAAGACCTTTGAGGAGAACTACTACAGAATTCCAGGAAAAAAGGTAAAGGTCGAGCTTTCCTCTGTAGAACCCAATCCAAACATAATTGGAATACTATCCTTGTCAAGAAGAACATACAAAGACTGACTTCTTCTGCATGAGCTCTTTCTAGGAGTCTCAAGTTTTGAAAGAGACCGTTGTGAGAAAGTGAAGACGAGGGTCAGAACAATGCAGCTACAATTATATGTAAAGCTTAGCAGATGGGTCTCAAAAACATTATTTGACTTCTGATACACCTTATGGAGTGTGCCTTGTTGTTCAATGAGCTTCAGGCAAAGGCATTCGTCTTAGCTTTGAGCTTTACTACCTTTTGAAAGTTCACCGAAGCCCTAATATCTGCGGAAGTGTGTTAAGTTAGACCTCTTTTTGAATTCCAATCCCAGAAGCCGAATTTGAGTGACCACCTTCTTAACCATTCTTCACCGGGGATAACCTTACGGTATATTGGTATTGCCCAGGAGCAGCTGAACGATATCTGTGTGGATCTGAACCTGTGACGGCTTAACAATCTCTCCGGGCTTTCGGCAATCCTACTGACCCGGAGAGTGCCTTGCGCTTTTTGGCGTCTTTCACGCGCAGGATAGCCGCCTGGACGGTCTCGTCACCGACCCGGAATCCCTAGACGCCGGGTATCTCGACATTATGCCGTGCTGTAATACGGAACCCGAGGTTGTTGTTCGTGTTAGTGGGCGTGTTGTTGTTGCGATTAGCCACACGTGTGTTCGTCGCATTGTTGTTCCAGCTACCGCCACGATTCACCCGGTTGGAACCATAAGGCGACTACCCATAACTTTCTGGCGCAGTGTTAGCGTATTGAACTGTGACATATGTGCCACTATACTGCCCACACTCCGCACTAGCCTTTCTTCGTCTATCTGTCCCTTAGAATACTCGCGTTCCCTCAGCTTAATCTTCCTCAGACATCTGGTCAGGTTCTTTCTGTGAATCCTTACAGTAGATGGGAAGATCCGCACTCCGAGAAAGCCCAGTCCGTGCATAGGGGTGTTTATAACTACTCCGTTTTCCTTTACTTTCAGTCCTAGCTTATCGTTCAGATACACCTTCATCTGAGCGAGTAGACCGGGAATGCTTTCCCTGTCGTCGGTGAAGACTACAAAATCATCCATATAGCGTATATAGTGCCTCTGTTTCAGTGTCTCCTTCACAAAGTGGTCGAAAGGGTCGAGATATACGTTGGCGAAGAACTGGCTCGTCATATTGCCTATCGGGAGGCCTCTGCCCTCGTCCGGCGGGTTCCAGACTATCCTGGTTATTAACTCCAGCAGTCTCGCATCTTTCAACTTCCTCTTCAGTATCTCCAGCAGTGTATTCCTATCGATGCTGGCGAAGTATTTAGAGATGTCCAGCTTTATATAGTACCGGCTCTCCCGCAGGAACGACTGGGCCCTCTTTATTGCCGCCAGCGTTCCCTTCCCCTTCCTTGTGGCGTAGGAGTCATAGATGAAACGCCTCTCGTATATGGGTTCGAGAACGTTGACTATGGCGTGGTGGACCACCCTGTCCCTGAACGGTGCTATGGCTATCTCCCTCTCTTTAGGATCGTGTATCATAAAATAGCGGTACGGTCCGGGGATATACGTTTCATCAACAAGTTCACGGCGCAGAATTACCAGTTCATTCTCGAGATTGTAGTAGAAGCGCGCCTGCTCTTCGTTCTTCCTCGCCCCTAGAAGCGCTTTCCTGTAAGCCCTGTACAGGTTCGAGTAAGAAACGACGCCATCGAAGAGACCGCCTATCCTTCGCAAGTCTTCAGCCAACCCCCTATCATCTTTCCGAATTCGTCCAGCTGCGTGGATATGTATTCGTACTGGTTCATAGCTATGTACTTCCTGTCGTGGCTCAGCCTGAAGAATATCCTCAGCTTTTCCACCGACAGGTTTATGCTCTTGAGGTTCTCCGTCTTCTCTCTGGTGTATATCGCCTCGATGAGTCTCTCCAGTATCTCGACGGCAATGGATAGGATCCTGTTCGTGAATGAAAACCTCACGTCTTTTGGGTACTTCTCGGTCCTCTCCATTATCCAGTTGAGTGTCTCATACCACTTCCTGAAGGCGCTGTAATCGTCAGTCATTGTTTCCCTCGAAGGTTCTGAGAATGTCAAGGACTTCTTTGCCGAAACTCTTTACCTTCTTGTCCCCTATGCCGTTGATAAACTTCATAGCCTCGTATGTCTGAGGAAGCCTCTTCGCCAGTTCGACCAGCTGACCGTTGGAGAAGATTATATACGCGGGCATTCCAAGTTCCTTACCCTTCTCCTTTCTCCAGTCCTTAAGCCTTTCGAAGATCAGCTTCTGTCTTTCGCCCAGCGATGTGATAAGCTTCTCGACACTTTTGTCATCTATCTCTTCATATTGTACAAACACGCTCCAGTAAGGTTTCCCGGCGTGGATAAAGAACTCAACGCGGTAACTCATAACTTTCTTGTCCAGCAGGAATGTGTTGAGTTCGTTATCCGGAAACACTCCCCTCTCACTATCGAAGGGGACCGTCATTATCCTGAAGGCCATAGAACCTCCAATATCTTCAGCGTCTTCTCGCGCTTGCGGGCTACTCCGTGCCCGGCGCTCGCAGCCACAGCAAAGGGTAAAAATGTAAAAATGCTAAAGTGTAAATCAGAACACCGTCCTTGCAATACGGAAGCCCAGGCTGTAGTACGTGTAAGTGGGCGTGCTGCTGCCGCGAAAAGCCACACGTGTGCCCGTCGCACTGTTGTACCAGCTACCGCCACGATAAACCCGGTAGGAACCACTGTTGTTGTACGGATTCGTCTGTGCAGAACTGGAGTATCCTCCATACCAGTCGCTGCACCATTCCCATACGTTTCCGGACATATCGTAGATACCCAACTCGTTAGGGGCCTTTTTCCCAACTTCCTGTATCCTGCAATTGTTATCCTTAATCGTGTTCGAGTCCCACTCGCCTGTAAGATACTTATCCCCCGAGTTCTGCCAGTACCAGGCGACGTCACCTACGTTGTCACTCCCGGAATACTTGTATCCCTTGCTCTTGTTTCCACCTCTTGCCGCATATTCCCATTCAGCTTCAGTCGGTAACCTGTAGCCTACTACTTTCGACGGATCGGTCGTTACTTTTCCATCCTTATCCAGTAAGTTACCGTTATTGTCATACGCCTTCGGTAGCTTCTCCTTTTCACTCAGCCAGTTGCAGTAGGCTATTGCATCCCACCAGCTCACTTTGATTACTGGTCGCTTTCCTCTTCCCCAGCCGCTATCAGATGGTTTGCTCTTGCCGGTAGCCTCGCAGAAAGCGTCATACTCGTCGAATGTAGTCTCGTATTTGCCAATGTAGAAGTTATAGCTGAACGTGACCTTGTGGGTCGGTTTTTCATTGCTCTCTCCATCACCCCACGTGTCGCCCATCGTGAAACTTCCTTTCTCTACCAGCACGAAGTTTCCGCTGGCGGCGTTAGGACGGCTCATTATTATGGACGGTATGCTGTCGGGTATGTAGCCCTCCTTGAAGAATATCCTGTCTATCCTATCCTGATAAACCTCTATCACCGATCCAACGTCCAGCTCGATTTCTATGTCCTCCGTCTCGAGTATCCCCTGCACCGTGTCTCCGTTCGTCATCTTCACTGTGGTGAGCGGGTTGGCGTCCCCTATGAGCGTTATGGACTCGGTAGTGGCGAAATCGAGCGGTATCTTCGCGTAAGTTGTGGAGATCGTTATGTCCTTCGTCAAAATCTGCCCGTGGAAGTAGTCCCCGTTCTTGAGCTGCATAAACTGTCTCCACTTCATTCCCGCCGTCTCCTGAGGCCTCTGTCTGAAGACTATCTTCAGTACCTTCTCGCGCCTTATTTCCAGCTGCGGACCGTTTGTCAGTTTGAAACTTATGAAGGCGTCGTCTATGAACCCCGAGAAGCGGTTGTTGTTCACAGTGATTATTGACTCTATGTTGTTCGTCCCGCCTTCCAGGTTTATCCCGGCTATGTATTTGCTATCTATTTCTATGTGAGCGTAGGAGGTTCTTATAGAGAAGCTGTTGTTCATCACAGTACCCGTCAGTTTGTCCCCGTTTCTCAACAACAGTATGTCCACGTCTTTCGGCCTTTCTGTGTCAAGAACCGTCTCTATTGCAGGCATAACAGGTTCTGTGTTCGCAAATCCAAACACCGCCAGCAACACAACGCAGAATATAAGCAATACCGCTTTCTTCATTCCAACACCTCCCGACTTATGTTAGTTACAGATTATTGCACACCGATTATGTAAACCTTCGTCTCGTCTCATTCGCGCCGCTGGTGCAGAGGATCATGCACCGGCGCTCGCAGCCGCAGCAAAGGGTAAAAATGTAAAAATGCTAGAGTGTAAATCAGGGCACCGTCCTTGCAATACGGAAGCCCAGGCCGTCGCCCGAGTCAGTGGGCAGGTCGAAGTCGCGAAAAGCCACACGCGAGTAAGTCGCATCGTAGTACCAGCTACCGCCACGAATCACCCGGAAGGAACCAGGTGTATAGTTATACGGGTTGGTCGTTGGACTCTTTGCGTAGTACCCGCCGTCATACCAATCGCTACACCACTCCCATACGTTTCCGGACATATCGAATATATTCAATTCATTAGGTTGCGTCGTTCCAACACTGTGGGTATGTTTTCCTGAATTTTCACTGTACCAAGCAACAAAGTACACTTCGTCTCCTCCAGAATACTTGTATCCCTTACTGTATTTGCCACCTCTTGCCGCATATTCCCATTCAGCTTCCGTAGGTAGTCTGTATCCTTCAACATAAGAAATGTCTACTGCAATTCTGCCGTTCTTATCCAGAAGATTTCCTTGGCTATCATATGCCTTGCTAAATCCTTCATTTTCGCTAAGCCAGTTACAGTAGGCTATAGCGTCGTTCCAGATTACATAGATTACAGGTCTGGTTCCTCTTCCCCAGCCTTCATCACCAGGTTTACTCCTTCCGGTAGCCTCGCAGAAAGCGTCATACTCGTCGAATGTAGTCTCATACTTTCCAATATAGAAGTCATATGTGAGCGTTACCTGGTGCGCGGGTTTTTCATCATCGTATCCATCTCCCCACGTGTCACCCATAGTGAAAGTTCCACCCTCCACATACACCATCTCTACTCCGGAGGGGGTCTTCAGAAAGGCGCTTACCTTAACCGTGCTGAATTTCCATATCTGACTCTCGCTCCTGTTTCCCATCGTATCTCTGGCGATTACTTTCCAGTAATACTCTTTGCCTTCCTGAAGACCGTTGTAGAAGAACATCTTCTCCGTCAGGTCTCTCGCTATGTATGTCAGGCTATCCCTACCGGTACCGGCCATCACATCGTAAGTAACGGATCTGCCTTCCGTGTCTGGCATCTCCCACATAAGCTTTACCCAGTTTTGATTGTATGAAGGTAGTATCTGTATATTGCTCTCTCCATCTTCAGGCAAAATATTTGTGGGAACCGGAAGCGGTTTCGCTTCAGTCACCAACGTTTCCTCTCCGCTTCCCAGGTAGTACCCGACATTCTTTATAAAGCTCCTGAACACGCTTAGCCCATCATATATATGATTCATCACACCCGAATCTTCTTTCTGCAGGTATTTCAGATGCAGCCTTATGTAACCCGCCATAACTCGGTAGTATGCGTTTTCGATTGCCGCTGCCTTCATTACCGCTCTTGCCATCCACGCGCTGTCGAATTTTGATTCAGCTAACTGTATTTCGGATTGGAGATCGTCAAGATTACTCGACAGGTCCACAAGCAGTCCTAGATGGATTATGGAGGCGTTCAGGAATAAATTGAGGCCTTCGGCATCCTCTTTTATCCCTCTAGGGGCTATTTTAACTGTTGCCAGATCCAGAAGCGAGGCGTCTATTATCTCCAGGAGTCCTTGAACCGTGGATAACGTCGCCGGTTCGAGGACCATCATCGCCGTGGAGGCCTGAAGGTTTGTAATCTTGTTCAATGCGTCTATGAGCTTTATCTCGGAATCAGCAAGCATTATTGCGTTCTTCTTCTTTTCCAGCGCTTCCAGCAATTCTCTTGCCTCGTTAAGACTGTTATGCTCCACAGCAGACATCGCAAGATAAACGCTTATGAAGTCTTCCTTATCCGTAGCCAATGTATCCGCGATTGTGTTCAGACCTGCTGAAGTCAATCCAAGAGCTATGGAGACCAGCTTGCCCGCTTCGAACACCGCCTTCACACTTGCCGGCAGACTCGCGCCAAGAGAGAAGAGGTCTCCTACAAGCATAGTTATCCCCGTTCCCAAGAGAGCGCTTCCACCTTCTATGAGCAGTGTGCCTATAGCTGTCCCCATACGCTTTGAAGAGACTTCAGACAGTGTTTCACTCCAGTAATTTGTCCAGTATTTCCAGTCTTGGTTCCACCAATACCAGTGCTTCCAGATGAAATAGATGCCGAGGTTCTCATCGTCGAGCTTCACCCTCCCGGTATCCGTCATTTCATAGACGGTGGGCAGAACATGAACGTGTAGATACTCGTCGTATGCTACTTTTAATGCCCGGTCTCCGAAAGCGAAGGCCTTTATTTCCGTGTTCGCAAACGTGACACATAGAAAGACAATCAGAAACAGCAGAAGGAATGTTCGTTTCATAACCCACCTCCATAAGCGAGGCCTCGCACTTTAAGTAAGCACGTGAAGACTCAGGCAATATACGGTAAGTAGTGCAATGCACTCATACGATTAATATAGCACTTGTTACACTATTTACAAAGAGATGACCTTAGTAATTTAAATAAGTCTTCATGATTGCAGGAAAAGAGATCTCCCAGTTTGTCGAAATCTCGACTTCATGTCAAGGAAAACACACAAAGACTGACTTCTTCTGCATGAGCTCTTTCTGCGACTCTCTGTTACCACTTTGCTTTTCAATAAAAGACGACCCGTAGTATAATGAAAAATAACGCAAACGTTTGCGAAAGGTTGCGATATTACGTGATGAAGAAAGCAACGATTAAAGACATTGCGAGCGAACTGAACATATCTCCATCGTCTGTGTCGCGTGCTCTATCAGATGGACCTGGAGTTAGCCCTTCACTCAAGGAAGCGATTCTGAACGCGGCAGAAAGGCTGAATTATATCCCGAACTCGTCTGCAAAATCATTGAAGACAATGAAGACTCAAACTATAGGACTAATAGTATCGGATATCAGGAATCCATTCTTTCTGGATTTCATGAGCGGAATCGAGACCGTACTCTTTCCCAGAGGCTACAAATTCATAGTTTGTGATATCGGCGAGGATTTCGAGAAAGAGAGAGTCTACATCAAATGGCTCCTCGAACATGGTGTAGAGGGGATACTTACCTCGCCCAGTCAAGGAGAAGACGGAAGGAACAACTCAAAACTCTACAGAGAGGCAGTCAGGAGAAACATTCCTGTCGTCTTCTACGACAGAATTCTCGAGGGAATGGAGAGAATCAGTTCGGTAACTCTCGATAACCGACAGGCGATTCTTCAGGGAGTCTTACATCTCAGGGATAACGGCCATGAGAAGCTTGGTATAGTCCTTCACAAAAGAGGAATCTATACGATTGAGGAGAGGCTCAGGGGATTCAAAGAGGCTTGCAATATGCTGGCGATAGAGGTCAATGAAGACTGGATTATCGAAAATGCAGTGGACGCGGAAAGGGCTTCGCTGCCACTGGAATCTGTTCTGAAATCGGACAAGAGACCGGATGCGATCATATCCACAAACCAGTTTCTAAATGAGGTCATAGTTGCAACCGTAAGGCGGATGGGCCTGAAAATCCCAGATGACCTGTCGATTGTAGGCTTCGATGACCATTCCATGAACGAACTAATCGATCCTCCCTTGACGACGATCAGACAGCCTGTGAAGGACATCGGAAGGATTGCCGCCACGATACTGCTGAGCGAAATAGACGGAACAAGAGGTGAGAAATCGAAAGTTGTGCTGAAGGCGGAACTGCTTCAAAGAAAATCTGTGTCAAAGCTCATATAGATAAGCTCGAAGAAAACATTGAAAAGAGGAGGAATGCTCAATGAAAAAGAGAAAGGTTGGAGTGATAACTTTTTCCGACGGGCGCGATTTCGTTCACAACGATCTGATCGAAATGAACAAGGGGTTTCAATACAGGCTGGTTAAGGCCCTTGAAGCAACTGGTGAAGTGGAAGTTGTCACAGCCTCTGATATAGTCTGGAAGCCTTCGCTCGCGAAGAAGGCCGGCAAGGAACTGATGAAGGCCGAGGTTGAGGCCACGATATTCAACTACGCCATCTGGTGCTGGCCGCATCTTTCAGTTATAGCCTCGCTTTATGCACCCGGACCTTTCCTCACCTATGGACAGATCAATCCCTCTTACCCGGGTATGGTAGGCCAGCTGGCGGCAGCAGGTGCCCTAGAGCAGGTCGGAATAATGCCTGAAAGGGTATGGGGAAACCCCGAAGATTCAGATGTAATCGAGAGAGTCATGCACTTTTTGAGAGCTGCGTCGGCAGCGGCAAGACTTAAGGGCGAGAGGTACGGTATGTTCGGCGGCCGCCCGATGGGAATGTACACCGCCACCGCGAACGGTGATCAGTGGATGAAGGAGTTCGGCGTCGATGTCGAGCAAATTGACCAGTATGAGCTCGTAGTGAGAGCGGAGAAAGTGCCGAAAGACGTCACGAAAAAGGCAAGAGAATGGCTGGAAAGACTGGCGACAGTTAAGTATGACGGGAAACAGCTTACTCCCGAAAAACTCGAAAAACAGATTGCACTCTACGAAGCTGCTTTAAGCATTATCGAGGAGTACGAACTTGACTTTGTGGGCTTCAAAGGCCAGCCCGAAATGACGAACAACTACGCAACGATGGATATAGTAGAGGCCTTCCTCAACGATCCGTATGACTGGCATGGCCCGAAAGACACAATAGTAGCGGCAACGGAAACAGATATGGACGGGGCGCTAACCATGGAGATCTTCAAACACATCGCTCAGGCTCCAGTTCTCTTTGCAGATGTGAGACACTATTTCGAGGAAGAAAACCTGCTAGATCTCTGTAACTCGGGCACTCACGCGACTTTTTTTGCCGGCAAATCGATGAATCCCGAAGTTAATCTCAAAAAGGTAGAATTGTATCCAGAGGACTTCTACTTCCCTGCCGGAGGAGCAGCCGTAAAGCACTTCGCGGCACCTGGGCGAGTTACCCTTGCCAGGCTTGCAAGACAGAACGGCGAGTACATCATGACAATAGTACCGGGAGAGTTCATTAAGCTCTCCGAAGACGAAGAAAGGAAGCTGTCGGAGAAGGTTCAGATCGAGTGGCCACATGCATATGTGAAGCTGGATACGGACATGGAAACCTTCCTGAGATACTACCCGTGCAACCACACTCACGGTGTCTACGGCGATTTTGTAGAGGAACTGGTACAGTTCTGTGATATAAAGGGTATTGATTACCAGATTCTTGCAGAGTAAACTGCATTTCAAGACATATAGTTTCTTAAGAAAGGAGCCTGATAATGTTATACATTGACGGAATTTGCGAAAAAAGCGTTGAACTCGTTAACCAACCTGTTTTTGCGGGAATAACAACTAACCCGACTATCCTGAAACGTGACAGACCCGGATGGGGCCTAATGGACGCAATGAAGTTTCTCTCGAAGGTCCCGGGAGAGCGTCACTTTGTTCAAGGCAGCATATCATCGACAAACTGGATACAGAAAGTGAAGGAGTTCATCAAGAAGAGTGATTTCGACCCCGAATTCTTCACAGTAAAGCTTCCTTGGGACCCGGAAAAGGCGTCGTCATTTGTTCCTGAGCTTGATGAGATTGGAGTCGGTGTTTGTGCAACGGCAGTTTACACGGTAGAGCAGTATTACGCCGCGCTCAGCATGGAAGTCGAATACGTTGCCGTGTACTTCGACAGAATGAAGAAGGCTGGAATCGATCCGGAGGAGAGGATCACCGAAATGCTTGAGATCGGAGACTGGCACTCAAATGCCCCTCGAATAATAGCGGCAAGCATTAAGGATATCGATAGCGCAAACAAGCTTCTTTCTCTCGGAGTCCACGATCTCACTCTTCCAATAGAAATTGCAAAAGAATACATAAAGGGAAGTTTTCCTGCAGATGATCTCGATAGATTCGAGGGAGACTTCAAGTTATGAAGGATCGGCCTAAGCCGGTTCTGTGCTCTGGAGAGATCCTCTTCGATTTCATCTCCAGAGAACCGATGAAGGGCCTGGAAGGCACCACCCTGTTCGAGAAGAAACCGGGTGGCGCCCCTTTCAACATCTCTGCCGGCCTTCACAGGCTTGGAGTTCCTATGGAATTTCTTGCGAAGATCGGGATGGATGAATTTGGTAACGCACTACTCGAGTATTTGAAGTCTCTCGGAATATCCACTGGCTACATCGTACGAGAAAGAGGCACAAAGACTCCGATAGCATTTGCTGCGCTGGATGGCGAAGGCAAACCTGAATTTCGCTTCTACTGGGACCACGCTGCTCATTTATCGCTCAAATCAGAAGAAATAAGAGAGATCGACCCTCTGAATTTTTCCATCTTCCATTTTGGCGCCATAGTACTCCTCGAAGAACCGTCGGCATCCACTTATATGCAGCTGTTCGAAAGGTTCAGTTCAGGAGGAGTCAAGACTTCATTCGACCCCAACATTCGAAGAAGCGCAATAGAAGAACACGATTCATTCAGGGCCATAGTCAAAGAAATCATCTCCAGAGTCGATATTCTCAAGCTCAGCGACGACGACCTGCTATATATATGTGACAGCGACAGTCTGGATAAGGCCCTATCCCGACTGGAAGTCAGACCGGACACACTCGTCTTCCTTACCCTAGGCAGCAGGGGATCTATTGTTTATCGCGGAAGGACTTCTGTAAGGAGAGAGGGGTTCAAAGTAAGAGTGGCCGAGACCACCGGTTGTGGAGACTCATTCATGGCCGCAGTAATCTCGAGGCTCTACAATATGGACGATGAAGAACTGCATAATCTTACCGAAGAAGCTCTGGGAAGCATTCTGACTTTTGCCAACGCAGAGGCTGCGATCGTCGCAACAAGATATGGCGGAGCAAGCTCGATGCCAACCGAAAGCGAAGTGAACCAGTTCCTTATGGAACGGGGTGTAGATCGTTGATCGGATTCCTTGCTATAGACATCGGTGCCTCCGGTGGCAAAGCATTTGTTGGAAAGTACGATCGAAACAGGCTGGTTCTGGAAGAAGTACATCGTTTCCCGAACGAACCCATCCACATCGGCGGATCTACTCACTGGAATCTGATCTCGTTATACAGGAATGTTCTGGACAGCATAAAGGCCGCTTCCTCTCTAGAAATTGAGATCCGCAGCGTAGGAATCGATACCTGGGGAGTGGATTTCGGGCTGATCGACCGTTCCGGCTCGATTCAGGGTGACCCGAGACACTACAGGGACATGTTCAAGGACGATTCCATGGATTACGCAATGAAGAAGGCCGGCAAGCGATGGATCTTCGACAGAGCTCCAACACAGTTTCAGCCATTCAACACTCTCTATCAGCTTATATCTCTCAAACGCAAAAACAGCCGTCACCTGAAGAAGGCAGATACCCTTCTCCCAATGCCCTCACTGCTTACCTACTTCCTTACAGGGGAGAAGCTTACAGATTTCACTTTCGCCACTACCACTCAGCTCTTCGATCCCGATCGAAACGACTGGAGTGAAGAGCTGATAAGATTCTTCGATCTACCTGAGATAATGACTCCTATTGTAGATCCCGGCGAAATCGCAGGAGAACTGCTTCCCTCAATCTCGAAAGAGCTCGGTTTAAAGGGCATGAAGGTCATTTTCCCCGCAAGCCACGACACGGCATCGGCCGTAACATCCATGAATCTTTCAGATGATTCGATGTTCGTCAGCGCCGGGACCTGGTGCCTGGAAGGGGTGTTGATCGACAAACCTTCCAGAGATGAAGATGTCATCGAAAACAACCTTGCCAACGAGGGCTGCTACGGAAGAAAGTACCGCTTGCTCAAGAATCTAACCGGTCTCTGGCTGGTTCAGGAACTTCTCAGGGAGTGGATGAAATCTGATCCGAATCTCGATCACTATGCGTTGACCGAGATGGCGCAGACCGCCAGAAGCTATGAGAGAAAGATCGATGTCGAATCCGAAGCCTTCAAGAAACCAAAAAACATGGAGGAGGCTATACTCTCTGAAGCCGAGAAGCTCGGGATCTCTTTGCAAAACAGGGGAGAGATAGTAAGAGCCGCGATCGAAGGAATCGCTTACCAGACAGAGCAGACGAGAAAACAATTGCAGTCAATAACCGGCCGGTCAATAAGGAATATCAGAATGGTAGGCGGTGGCATTCGCAACAGACTTCTCTGTCAGCTGGTATCAGACTACACAGGGCTTCCGGTAGTTGCAGGACCGGCAGAAGGGACTGCCACAGGTAACATCATAGTGCAGATGCTGGGCCTTGGAGAACTAAGTGACCTATCGCAGGCTCACGATCTTATTCAACGCTCATTCAACTTTCAAGAATACACTCCAAAAATGCGAGACTTCATCTAAAGATACTCTTGACTTTGGCGACGTACTGTCTTGCCCTCTCCTCTATCTCTTCCGGAGTCCCCTTAGTCAGATCGGATCCTATACCAACAGCGGCGGTGCCTGCCTTAAACCATTTGTCGATATTGTCTAGACTGACCCCTCCGGACACTACGCAGAGAGCGTCGGGGAACGGTCCTTTCAGAGATTTGACAAAAGATGGGGAAAGAACGTCGCCAGGAAAGACTTTAACCATAGAACAGCCGAGCCCTGTGGCCTTGACATACTCAGTAGGCGTCATTATCCCCGGAAGGTAAAGCGTCTCGAGAGCCCTTGACCGTATTGCAAGCTCTTCGGACAAGTGGGGACTTACCACGTATTTTGCGCCGCTCTTAACCGCTATGTTAAACTGTTCGTCAGTGATAACCGTTCCAGCTCCAACGTAAGCCCCCTTTATCTCTTCAGAGAGAATCGATATAGCCTTCGGTGCGTCTGGAACCGTGAATGTTATCTCGAGGATCTTTATGCCACCTTTAAAGCAGCTCCTTCCTATCTCTACACATCTATCGACACTATCGCTTCTTATAACAGCCATTATCTTCTCTTGCAGAATGATATTCTTCACTCCAACCCTCCATTCATAGTGTTCAAAGAACGATTCTTCCAAAAGACTTGAGAACAGTTAGCGCCCTCAACGTAATTATAGCAACCCATTCATCCCATGACTTGGCCATTTCTCCGTCATAGAAGCTCTTGGACCAGGTGGGCTTGACTTTGCCATGCGTCTGAAACTCCCTGATATAGTACTCGATATTTTCTTCAATCAGATTCTGATCGATGCAGAAAAACTCGTCAGGGGAGGACACGAAGTCAAGAGGTTTGGCCACATACTCCGTCCTCCATTCTTCTTCATCCTTGCTCACAAGAGAACATACGGCTTCAGACAGCTTTGGCATGAGCTTGGCAGCCGTTTCTTCTTCAAGCTGTCTATAGAGTCTCACAAAACAGAAAACTTCGTGAAAGGAACCGAACTCGTCTTTGCTTTCAAGATACTCGATCGCCTTTAGGATAAGCATGTCTGTATCTAGACTTGTGTACTCCCTGTATCTGTGCAGATACCCAATTAATTCAGCGGTCGGGTTTCCCCAATTCGCATCAATCGCACACATTCCCTTTTCTTCGTCGTACTCCCACCACGGAGCGTGCGGATGGTCGTTGACGGCTTTCGGAACTGCAAACCATCCCTTCCGTTCGGGAACATATGTGTTGTCAAGGTATTCAATTGACTTTGAGATAATCCCCTTTGCGAGAGGTACTTCATCGAAATCTCGCAAATATTGAAGTGCTATACTTGTCGCCATTGGAGATGAAGCTGGTAGTCTAAAATCCGGTTCTATTCCGTTTCCAAAACCTCCATCCAAATTCTGATAACCGGCGATTTCCTCGACAACATCATTTGCCGGGCCATCCATGAAATGGTACGAAAAGAGCCTTCTTTCCAATTCTCTTCCACTCTCGAGAATAAAGTACTGGGCTCTTCTCAGAGGTTCCTTTTCAAGATAGAGCATCTCGAATACCTCCTTTATGTCCTGATCATTGCCGACTTTGAACTCCCAAAACTTTCACGATCTCGAAGCTTGCTCCCAAAGGGCTGACCAAAACAGATTGCTTCTCCAGAGAAATGGTGACTGCTTATGGTCGACCAAATTGCCAAATCACTGATTAATATCAAAACGTCGAGCTTTCAATACCTTCTCTTGGTGACAGATCACTGCCAAAGTGAGTGTCGGATGCAATCGCTGCACCTGCCCAAGCTCAAGTCTCTAGATGGACCGCCTGGTTTGAAAACAAGAAAGCCACGGTTGTAGTCGCACCCAATCTCACTTCTTGCTGACCGTGTCCTCATCTCACTCATTCTCCGTGCTCTCTAAACATTCGCCGGAGGATCCTAACTCTCTCTGCATTATCCCTCTCATATCCGCGCAAGAGTGGCGGGTCACCAATCTGTCAGTCGGCTATGATCTATCAAGTCAACCAAGTTCACCTTTTCAAAAACCACTCGGCGAGATTCTCGTACAGCTCTCCTCTCCCTGGAACGGGACCTTCAAGCTCACTGTTCCAGAACACATAAGAAAGACTGTGGGCCAGAATCAACACCGGAACATCATTTGTCCAGATCCTGTATGCGCCCAGATAATAAGGAGTCCGACTTGCCCAATCAGGTTCTATAGCGGCTCTTCTCAAAATCCTAAAAATCTGCTGGTTCAGATAACCGACTTCCCATCCCGTACTCAAATCATGTTCGTATTCATTGGTCCAGGGAGCAATTTCAGGGTACTCGAAAGCCTGAACTCGAAGGTAGGCCAGCTCGTAATCCGCACCGTTGATGTCGCGAAGAAGGGTGCCCCAATCAAGCTTTTCGACTTCAAGCTTCACCCCTATTCTATCCCAGCTTCTTCTTAGTTCCTCAAGCAATTTCGTCTCAACTCCATGATAGACTTTAATCTTCAAAGTAATGCCATCAGGATAGCCAGAATTTGCAAGAAGACTCTTCGCCCTTTCCGGATCGTATGGGAGATCCACTATCTGAGCCTCCAGTGTCTTGAAGAGTGCTGTTCTTGGATCGATAGGAATGAACGTCTTCATGGAATTCGGAATAGCTTCGAGAAGCGATTCATAGTTTAGAGACATCTTCATGGCCTGTCTTACCGCCTTCTCCGCAAGCAATTCGTTCCTGTGGTTTATCAAAACAACATGATAAGTACCGTCCGGAAAGCTTCCCGAAGTGAAGGTTTCTGATGAAGATAACCTTATAAGTGCTTCGTTCTCCTCAGGTCCGTTGAAAAGCAGATGGAGCTCACCCCTTTCGAACATATCGATCCTGTCTGAAGGTTCCGCCACCTCGACAAGCCTGATCTCATCAAGGAGACTCTTTTCAGGCCAATTATCGAAAACGAGAGGGAACAGGTCGTCGCCAGATTCTCCGTGCCAATTCGGATTCCTCTTGAGAACAATGTTGCCCTTCACACTCTTCTGATCAAGAAGAAACGGACCCGAAGATGCTTCTAGAGGAGGCTTGTCCATCTCATGACTTGTCTTGAGGTTTTCGGGGGCAATTCCTAGCTTGTCTTGATAAACATGTTTTGCAAGAATCCCCGTCCTCAGGGAGTTTATGAATTCCGGATATGCCGAAGTGAAACTGAAAACCACCGATTTGCTGTCTATTATCGTCAGCCCTTCATATCTAGGATCGTTAAGTGTTTGAAATAACGGAGAACTATCCGTATTGCGCCACGCTCTAACCGAATACTCTATGTCTGCAGTGGTTATAGGAGTGCCGTCATACCAGAAAATGTCTCTCCTCAACTCGATAAACAGTTGCGTGTTCGAGCCTCTCCATTCGAACTTCTCTACGAGAGAGGGGCTCAACTCGTCACCGCTTGCCAATCTGAATAGCGGATCCTGAATCGCAAACGTTACCCAAAAATCCCCTTCTGAAAGCTCAAACCCCGGCAAGAAGCTGAAAGTAGTATCCACTGGGAGGTATATCGTACCCCCGGCAACCTCAGCGTAAGTGAACTCATCACCTGTCTCTCTTACTTTCAGAACCGCTGTGAAAGAACTTGAAACGAACACGAGTATGAGAATAGCCAGACTAAATCTTCTCACCGCAACCTCCAGAAACTTGTGTATTACCTCCATTATATTAGATGAAGAGAATTCAGTTTTGTTCGGAACAGGCAGGGGCTTCTGAAGAACGTGCCAGCAGGTGACGTTGGGGAAAGAACCTTGAAAAATAGTTGGTGGTGGATTGTTCGTTGTTGGTAAGAGTACAAATAGCCAAAGAGAGACTCCAGAGCAAGGATCTATTCTTAGTTTCAGAGCGAGTACCTGTTCTTCGTTCTTGGGCAAACCATACTCTCCAAAAAATAGAAAAATGTGGAATGCATAGGTGTCAAGCAAGTATCTTGGATCTCCAAAAGCCTAGCAGAGCTCTTTAATTACCTCTCGAGAGCTCATCATTACCCATTAGTTAGGGAGCCAAAAAGAAATCACATTATGCTCCTTCTCCTTTGCCAGTGTAACTGTATTTGGCTCCTGATGATCTTGATCTTAAGTCCTCCCTCAAGGGAGGACTTAAGATCATCATCCAAAGAGCTTGATAGGTCTTGAAGCTCTGCTCGGAGAACGGCGAACCGATAACGGATAACCTTTCTTATTCAACTTGCAACTTGTCACTTGCAACTGTTTCAAAGAACAAGATCCTGGCCTGAACCACGAGGATGACTTGAAGCGGTGTCATCCCGTAGAGCCTTCCCTGATTAGCTTGTCCACTAGTCCACATATTCTGTCATCCCGTGATGTATTTGCACGGGATCTCGCCCTGAAGATCCGCTGTGCGCTTAAGAACAAGAACCCGCTGATCGCTTGTTAAAGACAACGTTGAACCAAAACGGAAGCTTCAATGCCTCTGACTGGTTTCTTCTCTCTCTCTTCTCTCGTGAGCGCAGCGAACCTCTCCACAAAGCTCTTTCTCGATTGTCTATGTTTGCCCGGCGCAGCCGGAACTGGCCTCGCCGAAGGCGAGACTGGCCACCGAAGGTGACTGGCTAGTTCGTTGCCCTCCTGCCGAAGGCAGCCTTGCGACCTGGGCCGTTCTTGCCCAGCCTTGCGTCCCCAAATGCTTTTCTGGGCAATGGCTCTTCCCAGCATTCAGCGAATATCGGCTCTTCGGACGGCAGCTCGTTAACAGTGAACCTGAACCAGAAAGTTTCTGCACTTTTTGTTTTTGACGATGAATAGTGTATATTCTACTTGTAGGACATCCTACATCATAAGAGAGGCGGTGTAGATGAAGGATATCGATCTTAACTATCATATTCATACTTCTCTTTCGGGAAAGATCCATAGCGAAATGAGAAACCTCATACTGAGCGGAGAGCTGAAGGCCGGCGAGAAGCTTCCTTCTGAACATGACCTGGCAAGAAAGCTCGGTGTGAGTAGAAACTCTCTAAGGGAGGCGATTGGTCTTCTTCAGAAGGAGGGGCTTCTCCTCAAAAGGCACGGGGTTGGCACTTTTGTTACAGACAGATACCCGATCATCAAGGGTGGTATAGAAAGGCTTTCAAGCATAGCAAGTTTCATTGAATCTCAGGGCCATTCTGCAAGAAGCGAGGTCATACAGTTCGAAGAGTGTGTGTGCGATGGAAGGGCCGGCGAGCTCCTTGAACTGGAGGAAGGGAGCATAGTATATCTTCTTGAGACTGTGAAGTACGCTTCCGAGATCCCGGTTGCTGTTTGTGTTGACGTGATCCCGAGATCATTCGTTTCTCAAATAGACCCGGAGAGAATTCAGGGTTCCGTCTTTGAGGGTCTTGGAAAACACTATAATATCGACATAAGATATGCGGAGTGTGATCTCATTCCTTTCAAGTCCGACGAAGGATTGTCAAGAAAGCTGAGGATCGACGTAGGCACTTCGGTGCTCTTGCTTGAGCAGATTCATTACGACGTTCAAGATAGAAAGGTTTTGTACTCGAAGAGTTATTTGCCATCAGGAAAGTTCACTTTCAAGCTCATCAGAAGACGTTAATACATTAGCTCAACAGGAGGTGTGGCGAAATGAGGAAGCTCGTACTTGCGATCGTTCTCTTACTGGGTGTCGTTCTTTCGGCTACTACGCTCGAAGTTCTGTGGATGGGGTGGCCGCAAGATCAGGTCATGCAGGTGATCAACGCGTTCAAAGCTGCGAATCCGGGAATCGATGTGGACATTCAGCTCGTTCCTTTTGGCCAGCTATTTCAGACAATTGAAGTCCGTTTGGCCGCCGGAGACGGTACTCCCGACGTTTACATCGTAGACGGACCCAATACCGCCTCTTACGCGGCAAGAGGTTATCTTCTCCCTCTCGACGAGCACTTTTCCGAAGAAGAGATGGCAGCCTGGTTCGATGCCTCCATAGAAGAGGGCAGTTATCATGGAACATTCTACTCCGTACCTTACGGAACTTCTTCCGCAGGTCTCTTCTATAACAAGGCCATCTTTGAAGAATATGGTATCCCCTTTCCTCCGGAGAGTCTTGAAGAGAGGCTGACGTGGGAAGAGGTTGCTGAAATTGCCAAGCAGCTTACAAAGGACACGAACGGAGACGGCATAACAGATATCTGGGGCCTGGTAATTGAGCAGATAGACAGACCCTATCTTATCTTTCCTATGGTTCAGTCTCTCGGTGCATCAGTACTCTCTGACGATGGTTTTGTCTCACAGGGATACATCACTTCAGATGCTTTTGTGGAAGGCTCGACGTTCTACTGGAAGCTGTTTAATGAATGGAAGGTAAGCCCTCAAGGTCTAAGTGACTCGGCTATCTCACGAGAGTATTTCGGAACCGGAAGAGCAGCAATGATGCTGGGGAACGAGTGGAACATAAGAAGAATGCTCCAATATCCCGATCTAGATTACGGACTCTCCCCCTTCCCATACTTCGATGGCGGAGTTGCGGTAACTCCTACGGGCAGCTGGCATGTCGGAATCAACTCTAAGACGAAGAAGCTCGATGCGGCCCTTGCTTTCACGAAGTTCATAACTGGTAAAGACGCCGTGATTACATGGCACAATCTAAACGGAATAGCGCCTGCTAGATCCGATGTTTACGAAGCACTCCCCCAGGTATTCGACAACCCCATGTGGCAGCTGTTTATTGCTGAGATGGAGACAACGGCAGTTCCGAGGCCGCGAACACCGGGTTATTCTCAGTATGAGCTCATGCTCAGAGAGGCATTCAACTCAATTCATTATGGTGCCGATCCGAGAAGCACGCTTGAGGAAGTCGCGGCAAGAATAGATAGAGAACTTAGAAGATACAGATAATCGATTTTGGGATCGTACTTGACCTTAGGGTATTCCGGATGGTGTGCTGATGTTTCGAAACAATAAAGTGGCGTGGCTTTTCGTTCTCCCCGCGCTCGCATTCTTAGTCGTTTTCAAGATCTGGCCTATAGGTGTTTCAGTTATTGAAAGCCTCACCACGACTAGCTTCACAGGGGTAAAGTCATTCGTGGGATTCGAAAACTACGAATATCTCTTCAAATACGATCCCGTTTTTTGGAAATCGTTCTCCGTTACCCTAATCTACTCGATAGTTGTCAACCCGCTGATCGTGCTGACATCGTTATTAATGGCACTGCTTCTGAACTCAAGCCATTTCTTCACCAAGTTTTTCAGAACAGTTTTCTTCTTGCCTGCGGCGATTTCATTCGCGGTCGTTTCGGTGATCTGGATGGTTATGCTTGATCCCTACAACGGACTGGCCAATAGCTTCTTAACCATGTTTGGCTTCAAACCCCAGCCCTTCTTCGCCTCTCCGAATCAGGCTCTTTGGGGACTTGTCCTGCTGAACGTATGGAGAAGTTCCGGCTACTGGATGATGTACTTTCTTGCTGGACTGCAGAACATTCCGGAAACATTGTACGAAGCGGCTGACATCGACGGAGCTTCTACATTCAGGAAGACGTTCAGGATAACTCTCCCATTGCTAACGAGAACCATATCGTTCGTTCTCGTTGCAAATACCGCTTTCAACTTCCTGAGCTTCGCGCCGGTATATATAATAACCAAGGGTGGCCCCATGGGTTCGACCAACCTTCTCATGTACGAATCCTACAAGAGCGCCTTCGTCAATCTCGACATGGGAAGGGCCTCGGCCATTACCACGATCTTGCTTGGTATTATCCTTCTATTCAGTTTCCTCGAGCTGCGATTCACCAGGGCTCGATTCGAGTATTGAGGTGGAATCATGAAGAAAAGAAGTCCGTGGAAAACTCTAGTTCTATTCGCCATTCTAGGCATAATAAGCCTCTTCTTCCTGATCCCGCTTATATGGGTAATCGCATCTGCGTTGAGGCCAGCCAGCCCACTCTATGAATATGCAAACCCCCTCACCTGGAGAACTTTCGTTCCTACTAATCCTACGTTAGAGAACTTCGTTCACATATTCGTAAACCTGAACTTTGGGAGAGCCCTTATGAACAGTCTCCTCGTCTCAGTCTCAACGATTCTCCTAACAATTCTTGTGGCCTCAATGGCAGGATTCGCGCTCGCTAAATTCGAGTTCAGGGGCAAGGCGGTCCTTTTCACAATAGTCCTGATAACCTTCATGGTTCCCTTCGAATCGATTGTCATACCCCTCTATATCCTCATTAAGCAGCTGCGGATAGACAACACATACTGGGCCCTGATCCTTCCCGGTGTCGCCAACGGCCTCGCCATCTTCCTGTTCAGGCAGTTCTTCTCCGAAGTGCCTTCAGAGATAATGGAAGCGGCAAGGATTGACGGTGCTTCCTGGTTCAGGATCTACTGGAAGATAGCTATTCCATTGAGCGTACCGGCAATAGTGACCGTGATTGTTATGGTATTCATGTTCCAGTGGAACTCATTGTTCTGGCCTCTTGTAGCAACCCATTCAAGCAGATTCGAAGTTGTGCAGGTAGCCATAGCGGCACACAGATCAACAGAAAACACCAGCTGGGCGAACTTATTCAGCTCGGCCATCGCCGGAAGCCTTCCGCCGGTCATTCTCTTCCTCTTCCTCCAGAAGTATTTCGTTCGGGGGATAAGCGGAACTGGATTGAAAGGATGATTATATGGACACTTCAAAAAACGCAAAGAATCACTTGCAGATTTCTGCCAGCTCTCTCCCGGAGACAGCTCTTCTGCCGGGCGATCCGGCTAGAGTCTATGAGATAGGAGAGTACTTGAGCGATGTCGAAGAGGTTGGAAATAACAGGGATTACATAACGATTACCGGCAAATACAAGGAACTGCCGATCACAGTATGTTCAAGCGGAATCGGAGGCCCTTCGACTGAGATCGCCGTAGTTGAACTCAACAAACTTGGAGTGAATACGATAATTCGCGTTGGAACCTCCGGAGGATTGGCGCCTGATGTGAAGCCCGGCGATCTTATGGTTATTTCAAGCTGCATAAGATACTCCGGAACTTCAAACCTCTTCATCCCGGAGAATTTCCCGGCTGTGGCGGATTATCTACTGCTCATGGCACTGGTTTCTGCCTGCGATGATTCCGGTGTAAACTACCACGTAGGCATGGGGCTTTCACTGGATTCCTTCTATGCTACAAAGCCCGCTCTTCTGAGAGAAAACTTCCCATCTACGATACACGGAAAGCTGGAAGAATGGATCGCCGCCGGTGCTCTTCAGCTCGATATGGAAGCGGCGACTATATACGTTCTTTCTTCTCTCCTGAAGATCAAGGCCGTAACTATCTGCACTGTCGGATCGAACATACCGAAAGGGGAGAGGCCGGACCCGCCTCCTTCAAATGAGAATGCGATTAGGGCAGCATGCGAGGGGGCTTTGAAGTACAACAACTGGCACGAAATCTCAATCAGGCGGGGAAAGAACTTCACTCTCCCCCCGATTGCCGATCAGGGGTGAAGAACTATGAGTGAGAGACTGACAGGAAAAACGGCACTGATTTTCGGGGCCGGGAGAGTCGGAGGCTCGGCCGCCAGAGCCTTTGTAAACGAGGGCGCGAAGGTCATTATACTGGATAGAGACGAAGATAAGCTTGAAACGCTTAAGGAAGAGCTCGAGCAAACGAAAAGAGGATTCTGTTCGACGATATGCGCAAACATAGACAATCAAAAAGATGTGGACGAGATCTCCAATCTGATTGAAGAGAATACATGGAAGGTAGACATTCTTCTTAACTGCCCCGCCTACATATTCAGGGCTCCTTTTCTAAACCACCCAATTGATGAGATTGATCGACAGTGGCATATAAACGTGAGGATAGTGTTCATGGTAAGTCAGGCAGTAGCAAAGATGATGGCAAAGAACGGTGGTGGAAAGATTATCAATCTGGCCTCGGTCGGAGGGCTCTTTCCAGAGAGGGAACACGCTGGCCACTGCGCTGCCAAGGCTGGAATAATAGCTATTTCGAGAGTGATGGCCCTTGAACTCGCTTCACTGAACATTCAAGTGAACGTAATTGCACCCGGCCCCACGGAGACCATTCCTTTTTCGTCACCTTTCTATTCACAGCATCCAGAAGTTCTGAAAAGAATAGAAGAAAGAACCCCTGCCGGAAGAATAGGACATCCCGAAGACCACACCGGCCTCATGGTATTTCTTGCATCGGAGGAATCAAACTGGATAACTGGCCAGGTTATACTTTCAGACGGAGGACTGGGTTTAGTTTAGAGTTGGAAGGATTTGACAAATCAAAACGCCCCGGGTCGACTCCGGGGCACAATTATTTTAGTCTGAAAGAACTAGAAGTGTTGAAGCACAAATGGTGTAGTCTTTGAAAGATCTTGACCATTGTAACTGTTCGTCGCCTTCACTCTGCCAAACTCGATCATCTCCCTGAAATCACTCTTTCCACCAACTACAGAGGATAAGGTCTCAATATCACATTCGAGATCATAAGAATCGGAACGAGAGAAGCAGAGCTCGCCATCCTTCATACACATTTCGAAGACACCGTTGTTCCACGAAGCCTGTTTATCACTTATCTTTATGCCGACCCGCATGTCTGGTGCGTTTATCTTCAGACCATTTAGCAACTCCAGATCGACGATCCGGATCATGGTTCTCAAAATGATATTCATCTCCGAGGGCCTATCGTTTAGATATGGCCAGAGAACAAAATCCGGAGGAAGATATGCGTGAACATGACCTATCTGAAGAGAGAGTCCCTTCAAGAAACGGAACATTGCATGTCTGGTGACTATATCATCCGCGAGGAACATCGTAACTACAAACTTCAGCGATCTGTCCTTGTCAAAGTTGTCGTACAGAAAAACATAGCGAAGCATCCCTGTGGTCTTTCCTTCTTTCTTGAATTTCACGAATTTCTTCGAAACATCCTCATCGGTTCTGAACTCGAAATCATTCTTCCACATTTCGCCGTCTCTCAGAATCATCGTGTAATGACTGCTTGCATAATCGTTATAGAACTCTCTAATCTCGCTGTCTGCATCTTCCATCTCTTCTGTATTCACTTCGCAATACTGCTCAGGAAGGTTAATCATACCCGGAGAGAATTTAACCCTGAGCATCGAATCAAACTCCTCCCATCCCAGTTTTCTGTAGAAGCCGGCATTGAAAGGGTATAGTAGCGAGACTGCCTGCTTTTTCTCCCTCATAGTCTCCAGTGATCTTTCCATAAGGAACTTGACGGCACCCTTGCCCCTGTATAGAGGACTTGTGCAAACGTTCCCAATTCCACCCATCGCAACGACTGAATCTCTGAGTCTCATCTTCAAAGAAAGCAGAAGATACTCGGCGGCAAGAGTAGAACCGTCATAAGCCCCAATAGGGTCTCTTAGATCGTCATCGAAGACCGCACCTGCATGTTTCGATGCAGATCTAATCCAGCCGTCAGGAATTCCAAAAGAAAACCTCATAAGATCAAGATAGTCTTTCACACTTTCGATCCTTCTATACTCAAACATCCTCTCACCCTCTCCGGAAGTAGTGTAAAAATGATAGCATATCGCGTGAAGGCCGTGGTCGCGGGTAGCAGGTTGCGGGCTGGAAGGTGAATAACCTGACATCCCGCTTGTTTTGTAACTAGGTTTCTTCGAAGGCAACAGAGCATCTTCGTTACAGTATCTTGTGGGCTTGCATTTCGTGCATTTATTAGGTATAAGTGTATACCTATTGAGAGGAGGGAATGCATGGCTCATCGTATTCATGTAAGAAATAAGGATACAGGGGTTACCTACGTTTATGAGGGAATATCTTACTGGGATAAAGAGAAGAAGCAGCCACGGAATAAGAGAGTGTGTATAGGAAAGATCGATCCTGAAACAGGTGAGTTCATTCCCTCAAAGA
>Ga0334901_1000740_pt1 | contig 41180 bp, 33 predicted proteins | sample GraSluR3_MG_3_FD_207216 | JGI IMG/M metagenome (GOLD analysis project Ga0334901, IMG submission 207216) | Sludge microbial communities from methane-producing bioreactor in Wageningen University, Netherlands - Granular Sludge_15_08-R3 | ecosystem: Engineered > Bioreactor > Anaerobic >...
CGATATCTACGCGATGGGTGCCGATCCGGTGACCGCAGTGAGCATCGTCTGCTTCCCGGAGCGTAAGCTCGACATCTCGTATTTGCGAAAGATCATGGAGGGAGCCCTCGATGCGCTGGTCGAAGCACAAACGGCACTAGTCGGAGGTCATTCTATACGGGATAACGAGGTGAAATTCGGCTTGTGTGTGAATGGCACGATCCACCCTGATCGGGTGCTGTACAACAACAGTTGGCGAGTAGGTGACTCGCTCATTCTCACCAAGCCCCTCGGAAGCGGCATCGTGAACAACGCGGCTAGAGCGTCTCTGGCAGGGGAGGGTGAAGAGCGTAGCGTGCTTGAGAGTATGATGCGACTCAATCGCGATGCATCACAGGTGCTCAGGGAGTTCTCTGTTTCGGCATGTACCGATATAACCGGCTTCGGTCTGCTCGGCCATCTGTGCGAGATGGGTGCCGACACCGGTCTACGTGCAGCAGTGGAGCTCTCAGCTCTTCCGCTCTTTCCTCACGTCGTCAGCTATGCCGAGATGGGACTCGTCCCTGCCGGTGCGTACACGAACATTGAATATAGAGGTCGATTCATAGCCAATCTTGCTGAAGTAGACGATGCTATGAGATCTGTCCTCTTCTGCCCTGAAACGAGCGGAGGACTGCTCGCGGCACTTCCCGAATCCGAATGCGAAAAGGCGCTTACAGCGCTTGCCGATACCGGCGTGATCGCATCGAGGATCGGGACGGTCGAACCAGGGGATCAGATCCGATTGGTGCACTAGTTCGCTACAGGTCTATCCCCAGGGTGTTCTTCACTACGATCCCGATCACGAACGAGAGAGCTGCAACGGATAGGCTTATGATAGCCATCTCACCGAACCGTCTGAGAAAGGGGACACTCTTGGCAACGGAGATGTAGTAGGTGAATGCAAGGATGATGATCACCACCGTTCCGAGCATGATCGCCAAAGCGCCCATGAAATGTGTAGGTGGGAGAAGCAGGTAGGGCAAGACGAGGAATGCGACTGTGGCAAGATAGACCACTCCGGTGTAGAGACCCGATTTCAGAGCATTCTTGCTCCCCTCGCTTCTTGAGGAGAGGTATTCGCTGCTAGCCATGGAGAGTGTGGCGGATATGCCGGTGATCAGTCCAGAGAGCGCAATGAGTCGAGTGTTCTGCATAGCGAATGTAAGACCTGCCAGTGTACCCGAGAGTTCAACCAGTGCATCGCTCAGGCCGAGAACCATGGAACCGACATACTGGAGGCGCTCTTCATCGAGCAGTTCGAGCAGAGACGCTTCGTGGCGATCCTCATCTTGTGCGATCTGCATCGCCTCGGGAACCTCGTGTGCAATGGAGCTGTAGGTTTCGCTTGCATCGCCTTCGCCGAGTTCCATCCGCTTCAAGGCGAACGTGTACCCGAGTATGCTTGCCATCAAGGTATACCAGAAGACTTTGAACCACTTCGGTTTTGCTTCGACTTTCGTATACCGTTTCCAGATTTCGGCGTGTCGTCTCTCTTCTGCTGCAATCTTGAGTAAGGTCTCTCGGTTGTGAGGATCCTTCACCCGTTTTGCAACGCGTGTGTAGATCATGCTTTCGGTAATTTCGTTTACCTGCATGTCCCTTATGATCTGAATCGTGTCCATGTAGTTCCCTCTGCGAGCCATCATACGATCTTGACAGAGCGATGACAAGCATCGAATCTACTCCTGCAATGACACGAAAAAAAGTTCCTGAAAACATGCATTGGAAGAGATTTTGGTATTGACCCATGTTACTGTTTATAGTAACATCAGGCCAACGACCCGTGGAGGATTCGATGGACGACCTACAAGAATTGATAGATGTATTTGCCAGAACCGGCAGCTATGAAGAGATGCAGAAGCTCTTCGAGGAGTTGTTCACGCAACGGGAAAAGTACGATTTCGCACTCCGGTGGCGACTCATGAAGGAGTTGCACGAAGGGAAGACGCAGAGGGATATTGCCAATAATCTGGGCATGAGCCTCTGCAAGATCACTCGGGGATCGAAGATATTAAAGAATCCCGAGTCGCAGATGAATCGTATTTTACAGGAGCGAGATCATGGCAAAGACAGCCGATAGACAATCATTGAATACACAGCAACCCGACGAGCAGGGTTTTTTCGGAAATTATGGCGGAGCATACCTCCCACCTGAGTTGGTAGGAGTCATGCAGGAGATCACCGAAGCATACATGCAGATCAAAGTGGATCCTGCATTCATTGAGGAGCTTGATCACCTGCAGCAGACCTACAGTGGCAGACCCTCTCCCATCTATTATGCCAAACGGCTCTCCGAAGCCGTCGGTGGAGCGAAGATCTACCTGAAACGAGAAGATTTGAACCACACCGGAGCGCACAAGATCAACCATTGCCTGGGAGAAGTCCTGTTGGCGAAGAAGATGGGCAAGAAGAAGGTGATTGCCGAGACCGGGGCTGGTCAGCATGGGGTGGCACTCGCCACAGCGGCTGCGCTACTCGGACTGGAGTGCGATATCTACATGGGGGAGGTCGATGTTGCCAAGCAGAATCCGAACGTACGGAGAATGCAGGTGCTCGGCGCACAGGTCATACCGGTGAATCGGGGCACGAGGACACTCAAGGATGCTGTCGATGCTGCATTCGAAGCCTATCTCACAGACCCAGTGAACACTATGTACGCTATCGGTTCGGTGGTGGGACCGCATCCGTTTCCCATGATGGTGCGAGATTTCCAGAGTGTGGTAGGACGGGAGGCCCGTGAACAGTTCACCACCACGTATGGAGCGCTACCGAATTATGTCATGGCCTGTGTCGGCGGCGGATCGAATGCCATGGGTATATTCAGTGGATTTCTCGATGATGCAGAGGTGAAGCTCGTGGGCGTCGAACCGGGAGGCCGTGGGCCTGCGGCGGGTGATCACGCTGCAACCATGACCTATGGAAAAAAAGGTATTCTTCACGGTTTCAGCTGCTATCTGCTTCAGGATAATGCTGGTGATCCGCTTCCAGTCTATTCGATAGCCAGCGGACTCGATTATCCAGGAGTTGGACCGCAGCATTGTCATCTCAAAGATATCAAACGGGTGGAATATGTGATCGCTACCGACAGAGATGCACTTGTCGCATTCTACGATCTGAGCAGACTCGAAGGGATCATCCCCGCTCTCGAGAGCTCCCATGCTCTCGGTTACGCCATAAAGGTAGCAGCTGGAATGTCTCAGGATCAGACGATTCTCGTGAACCTTTCGGGCCGAGGAGATAAGGATATGGACTACGTGATGGAGCACTATCCTCTCGAAGCCTACGAGGAACAGAAACTCTTGATCAAGCAACGATAACCACACCATGGCATCATGACACAGAGAAGAAGAGACACTTTTCAGGAACATGCGGCACAGACCGCGTGTTCCTGTTTACAGGGATTCCGTAAACGCGTTAGAGTACACTAGAGGCCAGATGGAGGTAGAAGCAATGAGCAAGGTGTTCACCATGGTTGTTCCCCAATGGCAGGGTGCAGCTGCGGGTACGGGGCCCTATCATGGGGCAAAGGCTATCGAGCGAATGCTGGGCGATCATGTCGTAGACGCCCATGTGCAAGTGAGTGAACAGTCGGTCACCAAAAAGAAGGCCGGGGTGTGGTACGAGTATGACATTGCAGACCACCTGAGGCAGGCGCTGAACCTGCTCTCCGAGCATAGGCCAGACAGAGTTCTGACCATTGGCGGCGATTGTGCAAGTGATATCGGAGCGATAAGCTACCTGAACAAGCGGTACGAATCGGACCTCTCGGTGCTCTGGTTCGATGCTCACGCCGATCTCAATACACCGAATACCTCGTGCAGTCACAAGTTTCATGGTATGCCGCTTCGCCTTCTACTCGGCGAAGGGGTGCAGGAACTGCTCGACGTGCTGCCATCTACGCTGAATGCACAACAGGTGCTCTACACCGGGTTGCGAGAACTCGATCATTATGAGAGGCAATATATTGTCGATCATGCGATCCCTAACGTTCCTATGTGTCATGAATGTGCAAATATGCTCGGTTCGGTTGTTGCCAAAGGTGGTCATGGACAACTCTATCTCCACCTCGATCTCGATGTGATCGATCCTTTGGACTTCGATGCAGTTGCCTGCCCCACACCAGGAGGTTTCTGGTTCTCCGATCTGCTGGAAACCATACGGGAACTCGGGGATCAGTACTCAATCGTCGGCGCGGCTATCACCGAATACCAACCAAAAAGCGACGATGATGCGAAGAAGGTCAAAGAACTCGTACAGACAGTACTGAGTGTTATGAATCAGTGACCGATGGAGAGGAGGCTTATCATGCATCGTACCGTGTTACATGCTGAGTACAAAGAGTATGCAGGGGTGAAGATGACCGATTTCGGGGGATGGGAGCTTCCGCTTCACTATGCCGAGGGAATCATCGGGGAACATCATGCAGTACGACAACGAGCCGGACTGTTCGATATCTCCCACATGGGTCGTTGCATGGTCTCCGGAGAGGGGGCTGCAGACTATCTTGACTACCTCGTCACGAACAATGTGGCATCCATGGAGGAGGGGCAGATCATCTACACGCTTATGTGCTACCCGAATGGGACTGTAGTGGATGATCTGATCATCTATAAGTTTTCCGAACACGATTTCTGGGTAGTCATGAATGCCTCGAACACGAAGAAAGATCTGTTGTGGATGCAGAGACAGAATCCGAAGGCTGCCGCAGGAGAGCCGGTTCCCCGGATCGAAGACTTCACCGCCCATACTGTGCAATTGGCACTGCAAGGTCCTCTCGCAGAGCGGATCTTGACGAAACTTACCGGTGAGGCTCAAGACCTCGCCTTCTTCCGTTTTGTATCGGATGTCGAGATTGCACAGGTGCGTTGTCTGCTCTCCCGCAATGGATACACAGGAGAGGATGGTTTTGAGATGTACTGCGACAATGAGCATGCCCCAGCGCTGTGGAACGCATTGCTCAAAGCCGGAGAATCGGAGGGTCTTATCCCCTGTGGCCTCGGATCTCGAGATACCCTCAGGCTTGAGGCCAAACTCCCACTCTATGGTAACGAGATCTCCGACGAGATAACGCCACTTGAGGCGAATCTGGGGGTGTTCGTGAAACTGGACAAGCACGACTTCTGCGGCAAAGAGGCTCTTACCGAACAACATCTGAAGGGTATCCCCCGCTCCTTGCGAGGAGTAGAGATGGTCGACTCTGCGGTGCCAAGACATGGGCAACCGGTCTTTCTCGAGGACCGGCAGATCGGATTCGTGACCAGTGGTACAAAGAGCCCCACACTGGGAATATTCTGTGGCTATGTGCTTATCGAGCGAAGTCTCGGACTCTCGTTCGGCGATTTTGTCGAAATTGAGATTCACGGAAAGCGAAAACGGGCCAAGCTGGTGAAAACTCCATTTTACAAGCGGACTCCGCAGCGAGGTTAGCCCGTTGCCCCTCGCAGACAATTGCTCTAGAATGCAGCCATGAAGAACTCGCCTCACCTTGGTGAACTGATTCCTCTGGACAATTCGGCGATTATCTATCCTCCGACGGTCGCTCGGTACAATACCCATGTATTTCGCCTCTCCATGGATCTCACTGTAGAGGTGAATCCGCAGCGCCTGCTGACGGCTCTGGAGCACGTTCTTGAACAGTTTCCCTATTTTGCTGTATCGCTTCACAGAGGGTTTTACTGGTACTACTACCTTCCTCACCACGCTCCGTTGCAAGTCTATCCCGATTCGGCATCTCCCTGTAGATACATTCACCGGAAGCGGGGAGCGAATGGGTACCAGTTCAAAGTTCGCTATACGAGCTCCAGAATCGCAGTGGAGTACTTTCATGCGCTCACCGATGGGACAGGCGGTCTGGTATTTCTCAAATCCCTGGTCGCCGAATATCTGAAGCTCTCCGGGTATTCGGTTGCCGCAGACAACCAGATCAAAGTGCCGGGAGACTCAGTGGATCCTGAGGAGGGCGAGGACTCGTTTCGCCGGTTCTACCGACCGCTGAAGTCTGTGTTTGGCTCCGAGTCGAAAGCCTTTCATCTGCGCTCTTCGGGAGATGATTTAACCGACGATGTACAGGTCATTTCGGCACGCATAGCGATCGAGGATCTCAAACGAGTGAGCGCGAAATACCAGGTCACCATCACCGAGTACCTGGTGGCTCAGTTGATTGATGCAATACAGAGAATCCAGGAGTCGACAGTCTCCCGTGTCAGTCGATACAAGCCGATTCGCGTGTCGGTGCCGGTGAACATCAGAAAGGTCTTCGGCTCGAAGTCCTTGCGAAACTTCACCCTCTTCATCGTGGTGGGCATCGATCCAAAACTCGGCCACTATGAATTCGAAGAGATTGTGAAACAGGTCATGCATCAGATGCGCAGTGGAGTGAATGCCAAGAGCCTGAGTATCCAGGTTGCGAGAAACGTCATGGGCAGGAAGCATCCATTCATTCGCTACGCTCCACTTATATTCAAGAATCCGTTCATGAAATTGCTCAGCGACTCGTACGGAGATTCGATCTACAGTACAGTGATCAGCAATATCGGGTATGTCACATTGCCGGAGGGAATGCAGGAACGGGTGAAGCGAGTCGATTTTCATCTCTCCCCGAACAAGACGAACAAGGTCTCCTGCGGTGCGATCGGGGCGAATGGCTCGCTGATATTCAATTTCTCCAGCATTCTGGAGAAGAATACCGATTTCGAACGTGAGGTGCTCACTGAGCTGGTAAAGCAGGGGATTCCAGTCGAGGTCCACACGAACCGGAATCACAGATTCGTGAAAGAACAGTGAGGTGATCATATGGCATATTGTGTACGGTGTGGTGTGAAATTGGAGGAGGGGAGCACAGCGTGTCCACTCTGTCACACCGAGGTGATCGCTCCTGCCGATGTCATCGGCGTGCAGAGAGAGTCGTTGTTCCCATCGGAAACAGAGGGTGAAGCGGAACGGATCAGTCACCAGAGACTCGATAAGAATCGGAAAGGGGTGATCGAACTGGTGATCGCATTCATGGCGATCGCCGTAGTGACGCTACTGATCACAGCATTCGCACTCGATGGTACGTTCGTTCCATGGATCTCCATTGCATCGGTGATAATCGGTGGTGCCTATATTCTCGTGCTTTTCTTCGTTCGACCAACCTTTCCGAAGATTGCCTCGTGGTATATCGGTCTCACCATGCTGCTGTTGGTTGCCATAGATGCACATGATCTCATACTCACCTGGTCGGTGCCGAGTGTCATGTCGTTACTGCTTCTCTGGATTGTCGGAGTGCTTCCGTGGGTGCTCCCGAAACATCTTCGCTTACGAGGCGTGATTGGAGCGATCGTAGCTATTGCAGGGTACCTGGTTGCACTCGATATCATGCTCAGCGGTCAGATCGTCTGGTCTCTTGCTATCGCACTACCCACCTACGCGGTGGTACTCGGCTCGTTGCTCCTGTTCTATCTCCGCCTCCACTTTGGAAAGCCGACTGTGACCGATTCGGTCCTCTCTGTGATTCTCACTGCTTGCTGGGGCGTGGTGGCAGGTGATTTTTTCCACCTGCGATCACTGAGAAGTACACAGATGCTCTCGTGGTCCACCAGTGTTCTCGTCGTGGCACTCTGTCTTCTGATCTTCCTCACGCTGAATGTCACACTCAGGCGAGTTCGCAACTACTTCAACAATCGCCTGAACTAACTACCGTTTCCAGAAGGTGCGGGTGAAGATGGAGAATACGGTATAGATTTCCAGCCTTCCAGCGAGCATCATGAGCGAGAGGAACCACTTCACATAGTTCGGCAGTGGGCCGAAGCCTACACCGGAAGGTCCCACGGCTTCGAGTCCGAGTCCGATATTCCCCACAGAGATAAGCCCTGCAGCGAACGAACTCATGAGATCGTAGCCTGCCGATGCGACAACCAGTGTAGATGCAAGGACCAAACCGATATAGATAGCAATGAACCCGGCTATGGCATTGACCGTTTTCCAGGGGATTCGATCCGCCTCATTCTGTATGGTGAACACACCTCGTGGATGCAGCAGCGACCTGATGCTCTGTCTACCCAACTTGAACATGGTGACCAGTCTAGTTACCTTTATTCCGCCTCCCGTTGAGCCTGCACACCCTCCAATGAACATGAGCACGAGAATCACTGCCTGCGGGAGGACCGGCCACAAGCCGTAGTCGGCAGTCGCGTATCCGGTGGTGGTCATGATCGATGCAGTATGGAATGCTCCATACCGGAGAGCCATTGCAATACCCCCGTACGTCTCATTGAGAATGAGACTGAGTGTGATCACCACCGTGGCTATCGCGTATATCGTCAGATACACTTTCAACTCCGTATCGCGCCATACGGTGGTGAATTTCTTCCGGATTATCGCGAAGTAGAGCGAGAAGTTCACTCCTGCCATGACCATGAAGATCGTTACGACAATATCGACGTACGCACTCGCGTAGTGTCCTATGGACGCATTCTTGGTAACGAATCCTCCAGTTGCGACCGTACCGAATGTAACGGTGAGCGCATCGTAGAGTTCCAACCCCCCGATACAAAGTAGCACCGTCTCCAGTATGGTGATTCCCACATAGATCAGCCAAAGAATGAGGGCGGTGTTCTTGATTTTCGGTGTGAGCTTACTCTTCGTGGGACCGACAGCCTCGGCACCGAACAGCTGTGCCCCCTCGACTCCCACCAGAGGAAGGAGTGCCACGAACAGCACCACGATCCCCATGCCGCCGAGCCAGTGGGTGAGCGACCGCCAGAATAGAATCGACTTGGGAGCAGCTTCTATGTCGGCTAGGGTGGTAAGACCGGTGGTGGTGAACCCGCTCATCACCTCCATGTAGGCGCTGGTGAAATCTGGGGTTGTCCGTGTCATATAGAGCGGAATGGCACCAAGCGCACTGGCGACGATCCAGGTGATGGTGACGAACAGGTAGACATCTCGGACATTGAGCGTACGAGACTTCCACCCCCTCCCGACTGACAGGATGATCGAAACATAGATGAGTATGATCGCAAGCGATACGATGAATGCCTGAAAGGCGTCCCACTCTCCATAGGTCGCTGCCAATATCGTTGGAATGAGCATGAACAATCCGATGATGCTCTGCATGGTTCCAGAAAGGCGTAGGATCTGTCTCCAGTTCATGCCGTTCCCCTATGAGAAGATTTTCTGCACGAAGCCGAGTTCCTCGCGCCCGGCGCAGACGAGGAGTGTATCCCCTGGCTCGATTCTATAGGCACCGGTAGGGATGATATTTACCCCTTTCCCGGTCGTAATGCCTGCGATCACACCCTTGTTTCGCATGTTGATCTCCTTGAGCTTCTTTCCTGCCACCCCCATGGTCTCGGTGATGACGAACTCGAATATCTCGAACTGGCCCCCGAAGAGGCTGTGTACGCTCGATACATGCGAACCACGCATATATTTGAGCAAGGAGTCTACAGTAGCTTCACTTACACTGATGACCGAGTCGATATCGAGGTGCCGGGCTAGTCGAATGTAGTTGTTGTTGTTCTTGATCAGTGCCACAGCCCGGGAGATGCCGATCCGTTTCGCATAGCTGGCAGTGATGATGTTCAGCTCATCGTTGTCGGTGAGGCTGATCAGCAGATCGAACGTATCGAGTCGTTCGTCATCGAAAATCGATTCATCGGTAATATCGCTCTTCACAACCAGAAGGTGCGGGAAGAGTTGCGAGAAGCGGGCGGCGACATCCATATCCTGCTCTATCAGAATAATCGAACGGTGCTGCGAAGGTTCGAACGCGCGGAGGAGAAAACGTGCAATCTTGCTCCCTCCGACAATCACAATTTTCTTCGGTTTCACACGTTGTTGTCCCATGAGTTTGAATAGGGCCTCTCGGTCGTTATCGACAGCGACTATAGAGAGCGTATCACCGGGGAACACCACAGTATTGCCGGAAGGGACGATACCTTCGTTGTCGCGACTTATGGCTGCAATGACGAACTCGGTGCCGATCGATGCTCTGCAGTTGGCGATATTCTGGTTTGCAAATCGGGATTTCTCGGTCACATAGACATTATAGAGGATCAGGTTCGAGCGTTCAAAGGTGATCACATCGCTGAAGATTCCCCGCTCGATGATACCATGAATGCTCCGGGCAGTCTCCGCCTCCGGATTCACGATATAGTTGATGCCGAGAACCGTTCCGGGAAGTCCATCGCGCCCAGTGTAGGTGAGGTTCCGTATGGCAGCTATGGTGATGACCTCACTTCTGATATTCTCCACGATACCACAGGCAACCAGGTTGACCTCATCGCTGTCGGTTACGGAGACGAAGGCATCGCATGTCTCCACACTCGCCTCGCGTAGTGTCTTCGGATCGGTTCCGGAACCTATGACCACCATGCAATCGAGTTTCCCCTGAATTTCACTAGCTCGCGTAGGATCGGATTCTATGATCACTACATCGCGCTTTTCCTGTATCAGATGCTTCGCCAGCAGGGTGCCCCGCTTCCCGGCTCCAAGTATTACGACTTTCATGCCTGCTATCATAGCGAGCACCCCCGGTTATAGCAAGTGAAAGAGTTGTGGCATTCCAGGAAAAAATGACGTACGATACAGAGCAGATTAGCATAGGAGGTTGGAATGAAACGAACCTTGGTACTCATTGCAGTTATTGTTGCACTACTAGTATTGGTAGGAATCGGTTGTACTACGACTAATCCCGATGGGTCTCCGAAGTGGACGACCAATCCACCATCGAACTGGAGAACCTATTACTCCTCTGGATACGGAAAACTCTCGAATGTTCAGAACTCCCGCATGCGGGCGGAGGCTCTCGCCATGGATGGCGTTGCACGGTGGGCGAGCACGACGGTACAGGGTGCTCTCACGAACTACTTCCAAGATTCCGGAACCAGCGGAGAGCAATCTCTCGAGATGATGGAGAACATCTCTCGGCAGGTGGTGAATATCTCGTTGCGTGGTGCTGTGGTGGAAGAGCAATGGGTCGATCCGGACGGCGGAGTCTGGGTGCTTGTCTCATTCCCTGTGAAGAATCTGAAGGATGCCTACAAGGAACAGAGTGCAGCTCTCGAGAGGAAAGCCGAAATACAGAAGGCTCAGGTGCTTGTCGACTATCTCGAACTTGAACTCGAAAAGGCTGGAATGGCCGAACCAAAGTAGTCTCCGGAACGAAGAAGCGGCCGGGTATCACCGGCCGCATAGTATCTGATGTGCACGCTATTTGTCATCGATGGCAAAAGGTGTCGCAAGTGCCGAAGGCGCCGCGTATGCCCCCTTTCTGTTCTGGTTTATGATTGTCATGACCGAGAGCGTGAGAAAGGTGATGAGATAGGGTGCGAATGCAAGGAACTGGGTAGGGATGACCATCCTGACTCCTGCAGCCTGGAGGCTGAACTGGAGCGATGTGATCCCTCCGAATATCAGGGTTCCGATCACCGCTTTCCCTGGATTCCAGGTCGCAAAGATTACCAAAGCAATGACGATCCACCCCTTACCACCGGTCATCCCGTCGTTCCAACTGGGGGTGAATGAGAGCGAGAGACAGGCACCGCCGAGACCGGCGAACATACCGCCGATAATCGTGTATAGGTAGCGAATGCGGAACACCGACAACCCCATTGCCGCAGCAGTCTTCGGAGATTCACCCACTGCACGAATGGCCAGTCCATGCTTGGTCTTGTACATGTAGAACCAGCTGAACGGTACGATGATATAGAGTGCATAGGTGAGGATGCTCACATTGAAGAAGGCCCCGAGGATCGGTATGTCTTGGAGGAACGGAATGGCAATATTGTCGAACTTCGCTTGCAGATTCGTGCCTATGAGGTTGTAATTGTTCGATGCAGGTCCGAGGCGCTGTCCAAGAAAGTTTGCAAGTCCGGTTCCGAACATGGTGATCGCAAGCCCGCTTACCACTTGGTTCGCACGCATGGTGACACAGAGGAACGCATGGATGAGTGACATGAGGCCACCGATAATCATTGCCATGATGATTGCGAGAAACAGATTCCCGGTCGCAAGTGCCGTGGCGAATCCGGCGAGGGCTCCCATGAGCATGGTCCCCTCCATACCGAGATTGAGAATACCGCTTTTTTCAGTATAGACCTCGCCTAGGGTTGCGTACATGAGACTCGTGCCCATGGCGATCGTTGCTGCTAACAGTCTGGTTAAAAATTCCATTACACGGCCTCCTTTTTAATGATGACGAGACGGTGCTCGACAAATATACTCCCTGCAAGTAGCGGAATCAGTACGAGGCCCTGGAGTACTTCACCCATGGATTCTGGAAGTCTCATTGCAATCTGCAGAGCATCGGCCCCTGTGGTGAGCGCTGCCATGACGAATGCGACGAGAATTGATGCGAAGGGGTTCAACCCCGACATCCATGCGATAATGATCCCGGTGAATCCATAGCCACCATCGACACCTCGAGTCAATCGGTGGGCGATGGCTGCCGTGTTGACCGATCCAGCCAGACCGCAGATAGCACCGCTGAGCAGCATGGCGATCACAATGTTCTTCTTGATCGAGACACCCTGGTAGCGAGCAGCGCGCGGGTTCTTGCCGATCATGTTCAGTTCGAAGCCCCATCTGGTCTTATAGAGGAGGAAGTAGAGAATCACCACCAGAGCGAGGGCAATGTAGATACCACTGTGGACCTTTCCCCATACCGGAGGCAACCAGGTCTCTCTGGGAAACTCCGGCGTTCCCATATTTCCGAATGGAGCCTTCCACGCATTGATATAGAGGTACTCGGCTAGACCGATTGCCACGTAGTTGAGCATGAGCGTGGTGAGTGTCTCATCGACCGACCATTGTGCCTTCAGAAATCCCGGTACTCCTGCCCACAAAGCACCGAGAATCATACCGACCAGTAGACCGATCGGAAGCAGCATCGGGATAGGAACGAATTTCCAGAACTGCATTACCCACGTGATACCGATCGCGCCCCAAACGTATTGCCCCTCCGCTCCGATATTCCAGAATTTTAGACGGAAGGCAATACCGACTCCGAGTCCGCACATGAGCAGAGGTAAAGCCTCAACGATCGTGTACTGGAAGCGGCGGGCATTGCCGAATGCCCCATTGAACATAGCCTGATAGGCCTGTAGCGGATTCGACCGGGACGCAGCGAGGACTAGAGCTCCAAGGATGAGTGAAATGACAAACGATGCCAATGGAATGATCACCGCCATCTTTCGGGATTTGCTGTCTCTCTTTTCCAATGCGATTCTCATGCATCCCTCCTGGCTTCGGTGTGGCCGGCCATCATGAGTCCCAGCTCTTCGGTATTGGTCTCTTTCACATTTCTGATACCCATGATCCGTCCCTCGAACATGACCGCAATCTTATCTGCCACCATTTGCAGTTCATCAAGCTCTTCGGATATCAGGAGAATGGCATTCCCTTTGTCTCGTTGGAGAATCAGGTTCTGCCTGACCGCTTCGGTCGCTCCTACATCGAGGCCACGAGAGGGGTAGACGGCAATGAGCACACCACCACACGAGTCGATTTCACGTGCAAGGATAGTCTTCTGGATATTGCCACCCGAGAGGAATTTTACACAGGTATCCTGATCGGGGGTTTTGATGACGAATGCCTGAATGAGTTTATCCGCGAATGCACGAAGGAAGGATCGCTTAATGACCATACCTTTCGATATCTCCTTGGTCCGATACTTCTTCATGGCAAGGTTGTCTCCAACACTCATGTCACCCACGATTCCGTTCGCTCCTCGGTCTGCCGGGATATGGCTCACTCCAGCGCGTATGATCTGCAGTGGGGTGGCATTGGTCATGTTCCTGCCATCAATCTGGATGGTGCCCGCAGAGATCGGCACGAGGCCGGTGATCGCATCGGTCAACTGTGTCTGTCCGTTTCCAGCCACGCCGGCAATACCGACTATCTCACCCCGGTGCACCTCAAGTGAGACATCGTCGAGATAGGGACGGTTTCCGAGCGGATTCGACACCGTCACATGATCGATCTTGAGTTTTACTCCACCCGGATTGTAGGGGCATCGGTCAAGGCTGAACAGGACATCGCGACCGACCATCATATTCGCCAGATCCTTGGGAGTGACTGTAGTGGTGTCGCAGGTATTCACGGTCTTACCTCTCCTGAGCACCTGCACCTTGTGACTGAATTCGATCACTTCATCCATTTTGTGGGTGATAAAGATGGCCGACTTACCTTCACTGAGCATGATCTTGAGAATCTCGTTCAAGTCCCGAGACTCTCCAGGAGTGAGGACGGCGGTTGGTTCGTCGAGTATCAGAATATCGGCTCCTCTGTATACGAGTTTGAGGATCTCGACACGCTGCTGCTCGCCGACACTCAGGTTGTGAATGACGGCATTCGGGTCGACCTGCAGTCCGTACCGTTTTGACAGCTCTCGAATTCGGGATCTGATCTCATCCATATTCGGGACGAAGGAGAGCTCCTTGAGTCCGAGCACGATGTTCTCGGCAACCGTCATGTTTCCCACCAGCTTGAACTCCTGGTGAATCATCCCCACACCGAGTGCCATGGAGTCCTGCGGGCTATGGATTTCGGCCAGTTCTCCGCGGATATAGATTGATCCACTGTCGGGGCGGTAGAGACCTACCAGCATATTCATCAAAGTGCTCTTTCCTGCCCCGTTCTCACCGAGAAGAGCGAGCACCTGTCCGGGGTAGAGCTCCAAGGAGACATCGTCGTTAGCCAGTACGCCGGGAAAATGTTTCGTGATATGTTCCATACGTACTACTGGGGTCTGTTGTGTCTGTTGGTTCATTGTTTTCCCATCCAGGTCGGAATGCCACGAGGTTCGGTGGCACCCGTTCATCTGTTTGATTTCTCAAAAAAGGGCAGACCTGAGTCTGCCCTTCTGAGCGTCTGTGTCTGTGTTATTTGACCGACCCGATGACGCCTTCCACGAACCAGTCCATGGTCAGCATAGCTTCATCGGACATCTTCTCTCCGGCGTTCAGTCGAACTCGACCGGTGTTGTCTCTGAGTCTGCCCCAGAACACGTCCCATTCGCCGTTCTCGATCTTCTCATAGACGGCCATGACCTCTGCCTGGACATCGGCAGGAACGATCGGGCTGATCGGAGAGAGATCGACCATGCCATCATCGACTCCGCCCCAGTACGACTGTGTCTCCCAAGTTCCGTTGAGTGCACTCTCAATGGCTGGGATCATGTAGTTGTCCCAGTGCCAGATTGGAGAAACGAGCACATTGTCGTGACCGACGATCTTGCGGAAGTCGGCATTGTAACCGACTGCCCATTTGCCACGTTCGATAGCAGCCTTGGCTGGCTCGGTGGTATCCTGGTGCTGAGCGATCACGTCGATGCCCTGATCCAGCAGAGCAACTGCGCCCTGGCGTTCGAGTGAGGGGTCATACCAGGTGTTGGTCCATACGACGGTTACGGTTGCGTTCGGATTCACTGCGCGTGCGCCGAGAGCGAAAGCGTTGATTCCACGAACAACTTCTGGTGTATTGAAAGCACCGACATAACCGAGTTTTCCTGTCGGGCTCATCTCAGCTGCGATCATGCCAGAGAGGTAGCGCATCTGATACATACGACCGAAATAGTTCGACATGTTGTCGTTCGAGAGGTATCCCGAACAGTGCTCGAAATAGACATCGGGATTCTCTTTCGCTACCTGAAGCATATAGTCCTGATAGTTGTAGGAGTTTGCGAAGATGATCTTGCATCCGGCGTCGACCAATTGTTCCATGGCACGCATCGAAGAGTCGTTCTCAGGGACATTCTCCATGCGAATCACCTCGATCTTGTCGCCGAAATATGCTTCAGCGGCTTGAGTACCCTGATCGTGCATGTACGAGTAACCCATGTCTCCGGGGGAGCTGATATAGATGACTCCGACTTTGAATGGTTCATCTACTCCAGCCGCGGCTTCTCTTCCGCCCTGGGCGAAGACGAGCGTCGTGGACAAGAGCAAAAGTACCAGCAACACTGTTAGTTTCTTCATAGAAATCTCCTTCCTTTTGATTTCGCGTGGGACCCTCTGCCCCACACGAAAAGTGTATGCGATGGGATGGGTGCTGTCAAATAAAAAATGCAACAATCTGCAACTAGTTGGTGCGAGCTATCCCCCGGAGAGACAAGGAGTTCCCTCACACCGCCTCACTCGAATCCAATATATCACTCTGCAACGGATTCCCCGGGCGCTCTTGTGCATTCGCAAGTATAATTACGAGGTAAAATCATCGATTTCCCTGCGTTTCGCTCTAGGTTATCATCCGATATCCTATCGATGACAAACAAGAAAAGAGCTATAAGAAAGGTAGTGTTTTCACTGAACAGTTACAGGGTATTGTAATCCTGAACAACCACAGTAGAGAAGGTTGAGCTTTACTCACATGCGAATGCGTGATACTATTCGTTCCGTTGTAAAAACCGCAAAAGGGAAGGTGCTATGAGGTTTCGCAGAAGGTTTTTGATCGCCGTTGTACTCGTTCTGAGTGCCCTGTGGTTGGTTCCGGCGGCAGAGAATGCCGTCATCGTTCGCTCCCCCTATTATGGAACGGTACCTGAGGTGAATCAGGAGGCTGCGGTTCCAGGAACATATCTGGATCAGTTGGGCATGAGCCAGGTGGAAGTGGAGACCGGCGCCGATCTGCAGCAACGGAGAGTGCTGGAGGCAATCTCGAACCATACATACCCGGTCACCCCGGGCGATACCATTCGACTCTCCTACACGGAGGGGCGGGAGAGACAGGAGCTCATCTTACAGGTGGATAGTTCCTATAAAGTGATGATCCCCACCATAGGAACTGTGGAAGGAAAGGGGAAGACCTTCGTTGCCTTCTCCCGTGATATCGAACGCCTTGTAGAAACGTATCTCCCATTCAGCCTTCCTCGAGTGGTGCTCACCGGAACCGGTGTGTTCACCGTCACTGTCCGTGGTGAGGTCTCCTCGACACGTGAAGTCTCCGCTTGGGGGCTGACACGTCTCTCGGCAGTGGTCGGGGCGGCCACCCGTTATGCATCGACGCGACAAGTGCGCGTTACCAGAGCCGATGGCACCAGTAGATCGTACGATCTCTATGCAGCCTTGCGCGAAGGTGACCTCGACCAGAATCCTCTCGTCCGTGCAGGCGATGTGATCACTATCCCGCAAGCATCTAGAATCATCACACTCTCGGGTGAGGTGGCACGTCCCGGTACCTTCCAGCCTTTGGAGCAGGAGGGGCTAGTAGAGATCCTCAATCGGTATGGAAGCGGTGTCCTGCCCAGTGGAGACGCTCAGGCAGTGCTCGTGCGTCGGTACGGCGTATCGGAAGAGGCAAACGTCGATGTGCTTCGCGTATCTCGGGACGACTTCTCTTCGTTCTCCTTGAGACATCTCGACTCGATCTTCGTGAGTCCCATCGCCCCCCTCTCCCGTGCGGTCACGTTGGAAGGGGCTGTGAACATGGGAGAGACCCAGGTCCAATCCAGTGCCCTCAGTTCATCGGGAAGAGTCTATTACCAGTTCTTTCCGGGAGAGACGATTCTCGAGCTCATGCAGAACATCGCCCACCGATTCAGTGCTGTGAGCGACCTTGCTGAGACGTACCTTCTGAGAAATGACCAGCTTATTCCGGTCAATGTGCAGGCAATCCTCATGGGAGGTGCCGAGTCGGCAGCGAAGATGGAGTTGCAAGAGGGTGATCGATTCGTGATTCCGTTCAATCAGCTCTTCGTGAATGTGACCGGTGGTGTGCTCAGACCTGGAACCTTTCCCTATATTCCGGACAAGACTGCATCCTATTATATCAATCTTGCAGGAGGGTTCGACCCGGCGAAGAATAGAAATGGTGCATTCACTGTAATAGACAAGACGGGCAGAGAACTGGCAGAGCATGCCGTAGTGCCCCCGGAGGCAGTGGTGACTGCCAAGCTTAACACCTTCCAGGCTGTGAACGGTATGAATCTCGCCACGACCGTTACCATCGTTGGACTCGTAGCCACCATTCTCAGCATTGTAGCCAACATAGTCACATTCCCGAATTGACCGGAACCAGAGAGGAGAGATACGCGTGGACACCATGAACATCACACAGCAAATGCCTGATGACGACATGCAGGAGGGGATGAGCATCAAGGAGCTTCTCCATATCCTGAAGGTTCGACTCCATTGGATCATTATCACCTTTATTCTGGTTATGGGTGCGGCAATCGGATATCTACAGTATGTGACCCCCATGTACGAATCGGAGGTCACCATGCTCGTCGAGTCGCTGCAAAGTGGTAGCAGCTTCGAGAATCTCATGTTCGGACAGAGTACTTCGAAGATATCGACCGAGGTCGAACTTGCTCTGAGTAGAGCGAACATCGAGAGCACGTTGGACAAACTCGATCTCTCCCAGTACCAAGATATCGACGGCCGTTTCTACACCGAACGGGCAGTTCGAGGAGATGTCTCGAAACGGACCTCGGTATCGACTGTGAAGGATACCAATATAGTCCGTATCACGGTGACCGATCAGAATGCCTACTTTGCTCGAGACTTCGCCAATGCCCTGGTCGAGAGCTACAACGAGATGCTCGGTTCTATCTCCCGTACGACCAAGACCATACAGAAGGATTTCATCGAATCGCAACTTCCGGTCAATGAGCAACAGCTCAGAGATGCAGCCGATGCGCTGGGAACGTTCCGCGAGGAGAGTAACTATATTCAGCTTTCGGACAAGAGCAAGCTCCTCTCTGAGAAGATCGCCTATTTCCAGTTGCGGAAGGAGCCGCTCGCTCTCCAGTTGCAGGAGTCTCACCTGCTCATGGCCAATCATCTGGAGGTGCTAGCATCGTATGCGATCGAGGTTCCAGCCTACGAGGAAGTTTTGGTGGATGTCGACGTTGAATCGATTCTCGAAGCCTATATCGAACGGAGTCGCGAACTGGTCATGTACGAAGCTATTCAGGAGGGTATTCCCGAGAACTCCGACCGACTCTTCGTCCTGCAAGGAGCGCTGGGGAGAAATTCCAAGTCTCTGCTGGATAGGATCACACTCCTCGTTGCTCCGAGAGGTCTCAGTAACGATCCTTTTGTCGTGTTATCTGCTCAGGAGTTGGCCAAAGCATACCATCAGAAGGCTATCACCGAGGCGCAGATAGCGGTCTTGAGTTCGATCGAGGAGACCTATACAGCTGAACTCTCCCAACTGCCCACACTCGAGCGGCAACTACTCGATCTGCAACGTGATGTCGAAGTCTATGAGAGGCTACGCATACGGTTGATGGAGCTGCTTGAAGAGGTGAAGATCGCGGAGGCTTCGGTCGCTGGAAATGTGAAGACCATCGACGAGGCCATTGTCCGGGAGAACTCGCACGGAGAGCCTATCCCGGTGAGCCCGAACAAGATGCTCATTCTCGCCGTGGCAGTCCTTCTCGGTGGTGCTCTGGGTATTCTGCTCGCACTCATGATAGAGATGCTCGATGTCACGATCAAAGATGAAGCGATCCTGAAGAAACTATCGGGACCGAACCGACCCATGCTCGGGTGGATTCCCCTAATGAATTTCGATCGAAAACTCGACATACCCTCGCTGGTGGTCTACAACGATCCTCTGTCGTTCGAATCGGAACGGTATAAGCTCATAGGGAACAATATCTCGATTGGGACGCTGCGAAGCCATGAGAGGATCTTCAGCATCACCAGCCCCGGTATGGGAGAGGGGAAGACGAGTGCCACAGCGAACATTGCCACCAGTTTGGCGATGAATGGTCTGAAGGTACTGCTTGTCGACGGCGACTTGCGTCTTCCTCAGGTGGAGACCTTCTTCAACATACAGAAGTCCCCCAAAGGCTTGGTCGATGTCATAACTACTGGTATACCCGTGGAGGAGGTGATCGTTCAGCCACTACCAGATATCTCCACTCTCCACGTGCTCCCTCCAGGATTCTCTCCACCGCTACCTTCGGCAATCTTCAACTCGAACGAGTATAGTGAGTTGTTGAATCAGCTTCTCGGAATCTATGACTATATCCTCATCGATACACCTCCACTCATTTTCGCTTCAGAACTCATGTCCATTGCGAAGCATGTCGATGGTATTGCGATCAATATTCGTGCTGGTGTCTCGACCAAGGGCGGGTTCCGAGAGTTGCTGGACAATCTCGAACTAGCTGGTGCCAATGTATTGGGAATCATATTCAATGGTGTAATCGAATCGAAGATGGGAGGACACTATTCCAATGGACGCTACTACTCCTATCAGGGTTCGGGGTACGCAAAACGGTACTACAGTGCTCGATACAACACGGGAAAGGACGGCAAACCGGCGACCCAGTCGACCAAGGTGAGACATGGGTATCGGACAAACTTCCTTCGTGATCTGAAACGGAGAGAGAAGGATAGGAACACTGGAACCATCACGCCGATTCACCCATTCATCGAAAAGGCGACTCCATTCAGCAGTGATCAGGATGCTGACAAACAGAATGGAACCAAGGCGACGACCCCGCGGAACTCGTATGCTGCCGATCCGCTTGCAGCGATAGAAGCGGATCCGAAGGCCCAGGGTAAGAGTGAGGAGTAGACAGAACAGGATGCATCTGATATGTTTTTCTAAAGATGCGAAAGGGGGCCGATATGGGTAAGCAGAGAGAGGATCGATGCATAACAGACCTTGGCCCTCGTGTCGCTCGTGAGCAATCCCGTTTCCAGGTACCGGTATTTTACCGGTATTTTTTTTTGTGCTGAGCTTGCCGGTGACATACACCGATTTGAAGCTCGACCTAGAACGATGTAGGAGGCTATATGGAGAGTACCATCTTCACAGGAAGATCTTTGGCTGTAATCGACGATCTGACCATTTCCGAACGACGCTATCTGTTCGACAAGACACGGCTGCTGAAACAGGCTGTGATCGAGAATGATCAGAAGACGCTGGATGCATTCAGGATCAACGATCCCGATTTCGGCATGTATGAGGTGTTCCTTGAGGACAGCACCAGAACCAGAGAGTCGTTCAGAAACGCAGCCAAATTCCATAGAGCCAAAGTGAGCGACCTAGCGACCGACAGCTCGTCTTTCAACAAGGGAGAGAGTTACGCAGACACCTTCAATACCCTCGCGGGATACCACAATAGCGTGTTCATCATCCGGAGCAAACTGGAGGGGGTGTGTCGTTGGCTCGAAGAGGAGGCGACGGCATTCGCACAGAGGAATGGACTCTCTCGAACCCCGGCATTCATCAATGCAGGAGACGGAAAGCACGAGCACCCGACGCAGGAGCTTCTGGATGAGTTCACCTTTCTCGAAGATAACGGATGGGATCACGAGACACTCCATGTAGCACTGGTTGGCGATCTCTATCATGGAAGGACGGTCCACTCAAAGGCGGATGGACTGCGAATATTCGATTCTGTGAAGGTCGATCTCATAGCCCCTCCAGAGCTCTCCATGCCGGAAGTCTACCGGCTGAGAATGGAGGAGAATGGGTTCACCGTCCGCGTGTTCGACTCGATCGAAGCGTACCTTGCCCAGCCAGATATCGCTACCAAGTGGTACTTCACCAGGCCGCAACTCGAACGGATGGGTGAACAGATCCTCAAGCGACAGGATGAGCTCAGAGCCGCAGTGACGTTCAGAAAGGAGTGGATGCATCGACTTCCCGAGAAGACGAAATTCTATCATCCGTTACCACGACACCGGATCCATCCGACCATCCCAACCTATCTGGATGACACGCCACTGAATGGGTGGGAGCGACAGTCGATAAACGGTATGTACGTACGGATAGTCCTGCTGTCGCTGGTTGCAGGGAAGATCGGTGGCGATTTCACCGGAGACCCCTTGCTCACCGAACGAGACGATGAAGAGTATATCGTAGCGGTCGAACATCCTGCAGGAGAGAAGAAAGGCGATGAAGCCTACTCGGAGGGGGTGCGGCCCATTCGAGACGGCCTGGTCATAGACCATATCTGTAAAGGTGACGATCCTGCGACGATTCGACGCCATATGGCGCTCATCAGTCGCGTCATGGGCCTCGACGACGGGAAGGGGGGCGAGTGGGTCTCTACCAGCATGAAGGATGCGAGTCGATACAAGGGGATCATATTCAGACCAGGTGCCAGAAAGTTGGAAAGGAAGGATCTCAAGCGGTTGGCTGCAGTGGCTGCCGGCTGCACCCTGAACATGATTCACGATGGGACGGTGATCGAGAAGTATCGTACCCATCTGCCACCACGGATCTACAATTTCGACGATCTTGCCTGCAACAACGAGGCGTGCATAAGTCACCCGATCCACGCCGAGGGAGTTCCTGCCCGGTTCACCCGAACACGAGACAATCGGTATGCCTGCGCATACTGTGGTACGGTACATACATTCAAAGAGATCTGGAAATAACCGAACAAGGAGTCTTTCATGAAACAGAGCATAGCTGCCATACAGAACGAGTACGCACCACGTATAGCAAAGCAAGCATTGGAGATGGAGGCGATCCGACTCTCGGTGAGCGATCCGTTCCAGTGGGCAAGCGGGTACCGTATGCCGATCTACAACGACAACAGGAGACTGCTTGCCGATCCCGGCACGCGGGCACTGATCTGCGAAGCCTTCGCAGCGGTGGTCGCAGCACTGGAGGTCGATTTTGACAACATTGCAGGTACAGCGACCGCCGGTATTCCCCATGCCACCAGCCTGGCAGACAAGTTGCAGATGCCCCTCTCGTATGTGCGATCCTCCGGCAAAGGACATGGGCTGAAGAACCTCATAGAGGGCCTCGGTTCGGACGGATCGTATCAGGGGCAGCGGGTACTACTCATAGAGGACCTTATCTCTACCGGAGGTTCATCGATTAAGGCGGTCGAGGCAGTCCGCGATGCTCATGGAGTGATCGATCACTGTCTAGCGATCTTCACCTATGGATTGCAGGCCTCCACCGATGCTTTCGATGCGCTGGATCCATCGTGCCGTCTGATTACCCTCCTCGATTACGATACGATGGTTGCCACAGCCCGAGCGTCGGGGTATGTTGATGAGGAGGCAGCACGACTGCTTCGTACGTGGCGACTCGATCCGTTCGGATGGGGTCTTGCACACGGGTTTCCCCCAACTGTGAAGGAGTGACGCATGAGAGGATATCGAGAACAACTGAGAGCGAGTGCACACCAAGCAGGAAACTGCGCATGTATGGGACTCGATCCCCAATGGGACGTGTTGCCAGTGAGAACCGGGATGATACGGGAAGATCTTCGATCGTTTTTCTCCACCCTCTTTGAGGCGATGGTCGAACGATCGCTCTCTCCTGCAGCGTTCAAACCGAATATCGGGTACTACCATGCACTGGACAACCCGAGAGAGGGCGCATTCGATGGATCGTTGGCACTTGCCGATGTGCTCGATCTGCTTGAGACTCATTTTCCCGGAATTCCGGTGATTCTCGACTCGAAACGGGGCGATATAGCCAGATCGAGTGCGAACTATGCACACGAAGCGTTCGATATCTGGCGCTGCAGTGCAGTCACCGCAAGTCCCTACATGGGAACAGACTCGGTCACACCGTTCGATGAGCATCATGAGGGTTCTCGAGGCATATATCTGTTGAACCGTACGAGTAATCCGGGAGCCAAGGATCTGCAGGGATTGACCGTGATCGATGCCACAGACAGCTCCGATCTCTACCCGTTGTACATGGCGGTGGCTCACCAGATTGCACAGTGGGCGAAACGGATCGAAGGGGTGGGAGCTGTGGTGGGAGCCACGAGTCTCGATGAGCTCCGTGAGATCGCGACCTTTTTCGCAAGTCGTTCGGTACCCCTGCTCATTCCCGGTGTCGGAAGTCAGGGAGCCAGTGCCGCAAAGACCATGGAGGTGCTTCGAACTGCCGGCTATCCAGTGCATCTGGCACGAATAAACAGCTCCAGCTCGCTGACTCATCCATGGAAGAAGGCTCCGGCTCCAAGCGATTGGCTATCACGGTGTCTACACGCTATCGAAGCACTCTGTAAGGAGACGTCGCTGTGAGTTGGATGCAGGACCCGAATCGGATACGGAGACTCCTTGCAGGTAGACACGAGCGTGTTGCTGCGGGGAGAGACGATGTGGCGCTTGCCACGGTCTCCGGTGTACTCAGTACGAAGACTCCGTTAGTGCAGTATGTCGACGAACATCTACCGGCTTTTACCGTAGTGACAACAAAGAGTTTCCAGGTGCGACCGAATCCGGGAAACCGGGAGCCGATCATCTGTGAACCGCAGTCCGGTTCGTTTGGCAACTCGGTAGGACTGCGGAACCCTGGTTTGGAGGTTGCCCTCGAGGAGTTGCGCTCGCTCCGGAGTACACACACCATGCGCTCTGTGCTGAATGTCTCGGTCTCAGCTTCCACGGTCGAAGATTTCATCACCCTGGTGGGAGCATTCGAAGAGGTCGCAGATATCATTGAACTGAATTTCAGCTGCCCCCATGCGAGTGCCGGTTACGGTGCCTCGATTGGATGTTCAGCCGAGATCAGCGGACTCTATATGCGAGAGATTCGCGCTGCTTTTCCCGACTGCAAGGCCTTGATCTTCCCAAAACTCACACCGAATGTCCCCGATATCGCTCAGATAGCACGGGAGGTCATGGATGCGGGAGCAGATGGGATCGTTGCAATCAACACCGTTGGACCAGAGATCCATCGAGACGAGGTCAGTGGCACCCCGATTCTGCAGAACAGTCTCGGCGGTAAGGGGGGAAAGAGCGGCACATGGATTCGCGATGAAGCACTCGCTGCTGTTGCGGCTATCAGAGAGGAGTTGGGTCCACAGGTGCCGATCATCGGTATGGGAGGAGTCTCCACTGGAGCCGATGTAGCTACCATGATCAAAGCAGGAGCAGATGTGGTGGGTGTCGGCTCTGCATTCGGTAAGGTACTGCAACAGAACTGGCGAGCGTATGCAGATGCACTCGTGGCAGATGCCACCACGGTATTACTGGGATCCGCAGACCCACGACAGGCTTCCCGCTGGTATCAGGGTGGTCGTTCCATGGAGTACCGGAAATTCACCATCACCGAACGGGTCCAGCATGGTGCCGATACGGTGGTTTTGACCCTCGATGGCACCTGGCAGTACGAAGCGGGTCAGTTCGTCTTCCTCTGGCTGCCGCAGGTGGGTGAGAAGCCGTTCTCGATTGCAGAGCCGGATCCGCTGACCTTTGTGATCAAGAGGAGAGGGACATTCACTCGTGCTGTGTTCGACTTGAATGTAGGAGATGCTCTCTATATACGGGGCCTCTACGGCGCTCCAGTGTCACCCGATGACGGAGGGAGAGCGCTCTTGTTGGCAGGGGGAACCGGCGTGGCCGTACTCCCTGCACTTGCTCAGCGCCTTCATGAACAGCATGTTCCCATGGATATCTATATCGGAACGAGTGAACCTGCGCCTGCGACGGAGGGCGCGGGTGTGCTCACATCGACACTCGAATCGTATGGCCAGGTGACAACGATCCCAGATCAGGGAAAGCCTGGACGTGTGCTGGATTCGGTTCGAACTCGGCTCGAAGAGATAGCGGATGAGGATCTGTCGTGCTATCTCGTAGGCCCCACACAGTTCATGCACCGAGCGGCAGAGGATATGGTGGCTGCAGGAGTGCATGCATCGCGTATTCACCTCTCGCTCGAACTGTCAACGCTCTGTGGTATCGGCATGTGTGGCGAGTGCCTATGCGGAGACCGCCTTACGTGTGCCTGGGGAACCTTCATGGATTATGCCTATCTTCAGAAGGAGGCTCCACAACTGCTATGATCGATGTCCATGTTCACCTACGAGATGGCGCGCAATCCGAAAAAGAGACACTGCTGCACGGTATGATGACTGCGGCACGCTTAGGGGTGACCGCTCTGTTCGATATGCCGAACACCGTTCCACCGCTGACAAGCGAGGGTGCGGTGACCGAACGCTTGGAGGCTGGTCGCACAGCAGTACAGCAGGTAGCACAGGTTACAGGAACGTCGCTCTTCTATGGGGTGTATGGAGGCGTCACTGCCGACAGCAGGCAGCTCGAAGCGATCGTATCGCTCTACCGTTCGCTCTCTCCGGCTATGGTCGGGTTGAAACTATTCGCCGGACACTCCACCGGGAACATGGGCCTCACGCTCTACGAGGAGCAGCTTCGGGTGTACCAACTGCTTGCACAGTTCGGCTACACTGGTGTGCTCGCTGTACACTGCGAGAAGGAGAGTCTCATGCGAACTCAGCTGTGGGATCCGGCGAAACCGGAGAGCCATGGGCACGTTCGACCGGCAGAGGCGGAGATCGCATCAGTTGCAGATCAGATCAAGGCGGTTCGGGAGACCGGGTTCTCCGGAACGCTTCATATCTGCCATATCTCCACCGCAGGGGCGATCGACCTCGTAGACAGAGCCCGTACGCACGGGGTGCAAATCACCTGTGGGGCGACTTCCCATCACGCCCTGCTGAATGATTCGGTCGCGGGAACACCGGGGCATCTGTGCAAGATGAATCCTCCGTTGAGAGACGAAAGCGATCGGGCCGCAGTATTCAGTGCCTTACTCGACGGTCGTGTGGACTGGATCGAAAGCGATCATGCTCCCCATACCCTTGCAGACAAGGCAGCAGGTGCCTCGGGTATTCCCGGTTTTGCAGGTACTGCTCTTTTGATTCGTTCGTTACGGAGGGCGGGACTTCCAGAGGCGCACCTGAGGCGTCTCTGTGGAGAACGAGCCTTGCAAGTCTTCGCGATGGATCTTCCTGTATCGGTTCCCTCCGATGCGCATCTTGGTGCGGTCCTTCCGGAACTACGCGATGCCTACCCGTGGGATCCGTTCTCCAGTGTGCAGTAGGTCTGCGCAGGGATCAAGTTAGCTTTGCGGTAGTTTTCCCCCGAGTGTCATGAACCGTTCGACATCGAGACAAAATGCGATACCTGAGCCGGGCTCCGAGAGACAGGGTACGGATCGGATTGCATCGAGGACTTTTCCCGTGAGCCCGGATCCTACGAGCACGAGGAGCATCTCCTTTTCCGGCACCAGTTGTACCCCGAAGAATTTTACATCCTCCTCTTTTCCGGTTCCCCGTGCGTTGAGTATCGTTCCTCCGGTGGCACCGGCTTTCCGTGCTGCATCCATGACCTCGTCTGCGGTTCCCTTGTTTACAATGCAGGTAATCAGTGTGTGTGGACTGTCCATCGTGTTTCTCCTCTTCTCGGGTGAGAGTGTCGGTGCGATATCGTACGTCTGAGTGGTGTGGCTCAAGATATTGGGAACATCGAGCAGCATGGCGATCCCACACGCGAGACGCTTGTTTCTTCTGAAATGGTGCAGTGTTTCGAGCACCGGCTCCACCTCGTCTTCGGCTAGGAGGGTGAGTACCAGCTCCTTTTCGGAGTCTCCCAGTCCGAGCATATGCAATAGGGCGCTTTCGGTCACACCCTTTCCCAACAGAATGGTCCCGCCACGAGCTCCTGCTGCTTTCGTCTGAGCAACCAGAGTTTCGGCAAGGCCTGTCTGGACGATGCTTACGAGTAGTTTTCCGTGGTAGAACATGGTGTGTCTGCTTGCTGTCATAATCTCTCCTTCTCTGTAGCTCGTTGTCGTTTCCGATACAGGAGCCCGAGTAGTTGGATGGTCACCAACGGTGTCATGGCTATGAGTGCCACAATGCCGAATGCGTCGGTGAAGGGATCTCCTCCTGCTGCAGCTGAAGCTCCGAGGGTGAATGCAAGGAGGAATGAGCTCGACATGGGACCGCTTGCAACGCCACCCGAATCGAATGCGATTGCGGTAAAGAGTGGCGGTGAACGGAACATCATCGCCATAGCCAACACATAACCGGGGAGGAGGAAGTAGGCCAGGGGGAGTCGCGTCACCACCCGAATCATCGCAAGGGCAACGGCAATGGAGACTCCCAGTGAAAAGAATACGAGAACCATGGACTTCTTGATTGCTCCACCCGAGACATCTCGAACCTGGTTGGTAAGTACCCAGACTGCCGGTTCAGCTAACACGACGACAGCACCGAGCACGAGCCCCAGTGGGATAAGTACCCATATCTGATCCGATGCACCAATCAGAGCGCCAATCTGCGATCCGATCGGCATGAAAGCTCCATTGACACCGACCAAGAAACAGATGAGGCCGATTGCGGCATAGATAAGCCCCTCCAGCATCCGAATGAACTGACGTCTCGGCTGGTGCAGCAGCGTAATCTGAAAGAGGAAGAACAACAGTGCCAGTGGACCGAGTGCCTGCAGTACATCCAGCGAGCTCTGTGCGAAGAGCGTACCAATCGAGCGGGTAACCTCGGCTGCACTCTCGGCGGCTGCTTCGGTCGCCGAGGTGCCCGACTGGGCAAGCAGGCCCATGATCAGCACTGCAGAGATCGGACCGATCGATGCGATTCCGACGAGGCCGAAGCTGTCCTGCTCGCTGTTCGCACTCTTTCTGACTCCTGCGACACCAACACCGAGGGCGAGTATGAACGGGACAGTCATGGGTCCGGTCGTCGCTCCCCCTGCATCGAAGGCGATACCGAGAAAGAACGAGTCCGAGAGGATTGCAAGCACGGTGACGATGAGGTAGAAGAAGATGATCGTCCACCTATAGCTGATATTCAGCACGATACGTGCAAAGGAGACGGCGACGAACACCCCCACACCGATCGAGATGGCGAGAATAAATGGTGTTCTCCCGATCTGTGGGGCGAGTTGGGAGACCTGCTGTGCGAGGACCTGCACTTGCGGTTCTGCAATGGTCACGATGAGACCGATGATGAATCCGATTCCAAGCAGTAGTGGAAGGCTTCGTTTCTTCATGAGCGCGGAACCGGAGCGTTGCCCCACCGGAACGATACCTATCTCGGTGCCGATAAGAAATATGCTCAGCCCCACAATGATCGATACAGACCCCAGAGCGAACGCGCCTACTGCACGCCAACCCACTGGTGCTATGGTAAGTTGTAGGAATACCACTATCAACAGTATGGGGATAACCGATAGAGCAGTCTCTCTGAATGTACGTAGCAAGTTCACCGACAGCACCCTCCTGAACCGATTCTCTTCTGAGCATACCGGGAAACTCGGTTTCAAACAAGCTAGAACGTTGCAGGTCGGATCGCTCGTAGTCGACGACCAGAGCTGCCTTGCTTGCTCGAAGGAATTCAGACCTCTTCATTTGGTAGACATGGCTCGAAGTGACATGGTATATTTGCTACAAGAGGGCTGAAAATGTCAAAAACACCGTTGTTCATCAGAATAGCTCGGCCAACCTACGGAAAGTGGCTCAACGCACGTAATCGAGTGCGCACTGCCGGCTACGACCTGCTTCCGAAGCAGGGTCCCTACCTCATTCTCGCCAATCATACTCACGCATTGGACCCCTTTTTTATCTCTTCTTCACTTTCTGTCCATGTTCGATGGGTTGCCGGTGCCTATCTGTTCAAGAATCAGTTCATCAATATGATGCTCGGACGGTGGATCGGAGGAATTGCAAAGCAACAGGGGAGAAGTGACCTGCAGACCATTCGGGATATCTCGACGGCCTTCAAGAACCAAGAGATCGTGGGACTGTTCCCTGAAGGTACGCGCACATGGGATGGTGAACCGGTAGGGTTCGATATGGCGACAGCAAAGCTCGTGAGGATTTTCGGTGTTCCCGTAGTGCTGATGAACATAGAGGGTGGATACGCACAACGACCACGGTGGGCGCGCTACCGGAGGAGAGGTGAAATCACCCTCCGTGTGGTGGAGGTGGTCGACCCCGACCGTCTGAAGCGGATGCCGGTCGCAGAGATACTGGCGCTGCTTCAGGACCGCCTCTACTTCAGTCACAGCGCGTGGCAGGAGAAACGACGACTCGGATTCCCCTCTTCACGAAGAGCGGAGGGTCTGGAAAAACTGCTCTACCTCTGTCCGTCGTGCAAGCAGGCCAGCACCATGGTCACCGAGGGTGCACGGGTACGCTGCTCGGCGTGCCAGTTCACCTGTGAATTGGACGATTATGATCATGTGACCGTGCTTTCGAAGGAACCACACGGCATAGACAGTATTCCCGCATGGCACAACTGGGAGCGGGAGGAACTGGCTCGCATAGCCTTCGAAGGGTGTAATAGCGGGGCCTCCGGGGTGAACCAATCCCCCTTTCCTCCCGACCCAGGGGTGCTTTTGCAACGGGGTATCGGCAAGAAACTGGTCACCCTGTCGAAGCGGTTCACCTTGACGCTCGAATCTGACTGCCTCCGAGTTCGCCTGCAGAAACCGATTGCGCGTGGCCCGGAGCAGGGAGAGTCTGAGCTCGAATTCTCCTTCTCGGGCATGCAATCAATGATCATCAATGCGAAGAGCACGGTCGAATTCTATCACAACGACCAACTATGGCGGATCCGAATCGTACCGGACCGTTCCATTCTCAAATATGTGGAGTTTCACACAGCGCGCATGCTGCAGGAGAAAGAGTCGCTTGCACGCAAGGAGGTCACATGAACTGGAACTATGTCATTCACATCGGGATCATCTCTCTTGCGTTGCTAGCAGCAGCTCTGATCCGTGCTCGGGTTCGCTTCTTTCAGAGATTCCTCATACCCGCCCCGATAATCGGGGGTGTCTTTCTGTTGGTCTTCTACAACTTCCTAGCTCCGTTGTGGAACTTGCGCAGCGACTACCTCGGCGAGTTGGTCTACCATCTGCTGAATATCAGCTTCATTGCCATGATGCTCCGTGTGACCGGCAAGCGGAAGGACGATGGAAAGGGGAAACGGATACTCGGACAGAATGTCACAGCAGTCATCGGTCAGTACGGTCTGCAGTGTGTGTTCGGTCTTTTGGTCACTGCGCTGCTCATAGCAACGGTGAGTCCGGATCTCTTCCCGGCAATCGGGTTCACGTTGGCACTCGGTTTCGAACTCGGACCGGGACAAGCCTTTTCGATCGGCTCCACGTGGGAGCGGATGGGATTCGCTGGTGCCTCGTCTGTCGGTCTCACCATGGCGGCGATCGGCTTCCTTTTGGGGTCGTTCGGCGGTGTTGTGCTGATCAATCAGGGTCTGAAACGTGGATGGATCGGTAAGGAGTATGCCGACAAGATTCAGAAGAAGAGTATCAGGACCGGCTTCTTTAGCAGAGTGGAGTCCGAGCGCCCAGTCGGCTCGTACCTCTCCACAGATGGAGAGTCACTCGATACCCTCAGTTATCACATAGCCCTAGTCATGCTCACCTACCTGATATCGTACGGGTTCCTGACGCTCCTTTCGCTGCTTCTCGGCCTTATCGGTCCGATGGGCGTGGAACTCGCCGAGAGTCTCTGGGGGATAAACTTCATCTTCAGTGCATTCTGTGCTCTGGGGGTGAAGATGTTCATGAAAGCCGTGAAAGTGGAGACGACTATCGATAACGCGACATGCAACCGCATAAGTGGCCTTTCGGTCGATCTCACCGTAGCGGCATCGCTCGGGGCGATCAGTCTGGTCACCGTACAGGGCTACTGGCTGCCGATTCTCGCACTTACGGTAGTCGGTGCGTTGATCACCCTCATAGTACTCCCAGCCTACTGCTCTCGCCTCTACGATGATCACCAGTTCTACCGGATGTTGCTCATCTATGGGACCGCAACCGGAACGCTTCCCACAGGTCTGGCTCTGCTCAGGGTAGTGGATCCCGAATTCGAAACGCCGGTTGCAACCGACTATCTCTACTCGGTTGGTATCGTGTTCATTCTCGCCATCCCCATCATTCTCAGTGTGAACCTTCCTGCTTTCAGCGTGACGCGGAACAGGCCGGAACTCTTCTGGCTTGCTGTGGGAATCAGTGCTGTCTATCTCGTTGGATCGTTCATCGCCTATCTTCTCCTTGCGAAAAAGCGGGCATTTGCGAATAGAGGGAGATTGTTCCATACCGGAGACGATCTATGACCTGCTCATTCACCGATTCTCTCGTTGAACGGACGCGAACGTTCGCGAATCAGGTCGACGATCTCAGTTTCTCATTCTCTGGCCATATCTACAACCCGCTCGACTATGCTTGGGATGTACATGAGCAATACCTTCGGATCTTTGTACCGTTTCAGCCCGATATCCTTTTTCTAGGGATGAATCCGGGACCGTTCGGTATGGCCCAGACGGGCGTCCCTTTCGGTGAGATCTCGGCGGTACGTGACTGGATGCAGTTGGAGGGGACGGTGGGAAAACCACCGCATGAACACCCGGCTCGACCGGTGCTCGGATTCTCGGTGCAGAGAAGTGAGGTCAGTGGCAAGCGGCTCTGGGCACTTATGGAACACCGGTTCGGGACAGCACACAAGTTCTTTGCCCGCCATGCCGTGATGAACTATTGTCCCTTGGTCTTCGTCGATGCAGGTTCCACCGGAAAGAACGTGGTTCCGGAGAGATTGCGCAAGGAGGAGCGCGTTGCACTCGAATCGTGTTGCGACTCATATCTGGACGATGTCATCACCCTCCTGCAGCCTCAAGCTCTGGTCGGGGTGGGAAAGTTCGCTCTCAAACGACTGGCCCGGAGCGCCGATCGGCTCGGACTATCGGTTCCTGTGTCCTCGATCCTGCACCCGAGTCCAGGTAATCCGCAGGCGAATCGCGGTTGGGCAGAGCAGGTCACCGCTCAACTCGAAGAGGCTCGATTATGGTAGCGTCAACGCGACAATCGGTGTGCATGGAGGCTCCGGCGAAGCTCAATTTCCACCTCTCGATCGGACCAAGACGTAGTGATGGGTATCACGACCTTATCTCCATTTTCCAGATGATCGATCTGAGCGACACGGTACAGATCACCAGAACACCAGGCAGTCGTATTTCGGTATCGGTTGTCATGGAGAATTTCGAGTCGATCGAAGAGAACACTATGGAGAAGGCTGCGCGGCTGTTTGCAGATGTGACCGGAATCGCAGATGCTCTCTCGATTCGGTGCAAAAAGCGCATTCCTATGCAGGCGGGACTCGGCGGTGGTTCGAGCGATGCAGCGGCAGTCCTTCTGCTTCTCTCCAAGCTGTATGGCTATCCACTGCAGCGGAGTGAACTCATAGCGATCGGAGCAAAGGTGGGCTCAGATGTTCCGTTCTTCCTTGGCGATTCGACAGCTGCCTGTGTGGAGGGTCGAGGCGAGGTGCTCACCGCTCTCGAAGCACGTACCGATCTGTACGGTGTGCTGATCATGCCGGAAGGGGTCGGTGTCTCTACACGAGAAGCATTCGGAGAACTCGATCGTGCACGGTTGCAGAACAAGGTGCCACTACGGACGATCGGGAAGGGGCAACTCGTCTCGATGTATGCGCAGCCGGTGGCCGAATGGCGATATTTTAACGATTTTCGAGCTGTCATGGGACCCCTTTCACCGCTGTACGATACCCTCGATACCATCGTGTCCGAACTGCCGGATGCTTTCGGTACCGTGAGTGGGAGTGGGGCGGCCTATTGTATTGTGTCAGCAGAACATCGCATTTCCGAGCTTTTTCGGACAAAAGTGGAAAAAATCGGTGCCAATGTGACGATTTTTGATATAAAAAGCTTGCATCGTGCCGATTCTGGTGTTACCGTTTCCTTATGATACAGCGTAAGGGGTGATCGCATGGAAATTACCGACGTGAGGGTTCGTAGAATAGAATCTGAAGGAAAACTGCGAGCGTATGCGACCATAACGTTCGACAATCAGTTTGTCATTCACAATCTCAAGGTCATCGATGGAAAATCGGGTCTCTTCGTTGCCATGCCGAGTCGTAAGACGAAAAGTGGCGAATTCAAGGATGTCGCGCATCCCATAAGCAGTGATTTTCGTGCTGTCATGCAGGATGCCATTCTCGAAGCGTATGAGAATGCACCGCCTCCTGGCGATGATGAAAACTACGAAGACCACTCAACCGAATAAAATCCGCTTGTAGAGTCTGTACCCACTGGACAAAGGGAAGGAAAACCTGTATTTTTGTGGGCGGCGCCTTGTATCTGATGCAAGGCGTAGCCATACATGAAAATGTGGGCGTAGGGGTGTAGCCAAGCGGTAAGGCTCCGGTTTTTGGTGCCGGCATGCGTAGGTTCGAATCCTGCCGCCCCTGTGGTAAGGAAAGTACAAGGAGTTTCTCATGAAAGACACGAATTTGACCGGCACACTCAGAAAGGACGACTTTGGATCAGCTGGTTCCAGAAGAGTGCTGGCTACAGGTCGTATTCCAGCCGTTATCTACGGCAAGAAGGACCCTGTCCATATCACGATCGATGCAAATGACTTCCAGAACAAGATGCGCCACTTCTCCGAGTCGACGCTGCTGACCATCAAGGTGGGACGGAAAAATCACTCGGTACTCATGAAGGACTATCAGGAAAACGTTATGAAGGGGATTATCCTCCATGTCGATTTCTATGAGGTCACCAAGGGTGAAGTGCTCAGAGCGAACGTACCTATCGTGCTCACAGGCAATCCCGAAGGTGCGAAGTTCGGTGGAGTTCTTGAGCAGGTCGCCCACGATATCGAAGTCGAATGTCTTCCGAAGGATCTTCCCGAACACCTCGAGGTCGATGTTTCCAAACTCGGCTTGAACGATAGTGTTCACCTGGGCATGCTTGTCGCTCCGGAAGGTGTCCGGTTCCTCCTGCCGGAGGATACCACCATCGCGACCGTGAAGGGCGTGAAGGAAGTGGTTTCTGCAACCGAAGGTGAGGAAGAGGACGAAGAGGCAGCTGCAGAAGTTGCCGAGGAGACCGAGGAGTAGTTCGTTCCCGGAAGGAGGCTTCTCTGCCACTTGTATTCGGGTTAGGGAATCCCGGTTCCCGATACGCCCACTCACGACACAATACAGGGTTTGACGCCCTCGATATCATGACAGCGTTTCTTCATGTGCGTATGAAGAGGCGCTGTTTGCGTCTCTACCGGCAAGCCAAGGTGACCATAGGTGGGCACAAGTCGACCTTGGTCATGCCGCTTACGTTCATGAACCGATCGGGTGATATCATCCACCATTTCATACCCAGACGATATGCCGTCGAAGACCTGGTAGTCATCTGTGACAACCTGGATCTGCCAGCGGGCACGATTCGCATTCGAAGTGGGGGCTCATCAGCCGGTCACAATGGTCTCAAGTCACTTATGAAGGCCCTCGGTTCACCCGAATTCATCCGGATCTATGTCGGAGTCGGAAGACCACAGAAGGGAGTCAGCGTGGTCGATCATGTGCTCTCGGTTCCTGAAACGGAGCTCGAGAAGGAGGCTCTCGAGCGGGGGATCGCAAAGGCAGCCGATGCCGCGATCAAACTCTGCAGCGGGGTCTCTGTCGAGGAGGTTGCACGTGAGTACAACAAGAGAAACGGCACTGCATGAGGTTATGCGTCTCTTCAGTCGGCACCAGGTTTCGACCGAAGATCGTATACTTGTCGCATTCAGTGGCGGAGCCGACTCGCTGGCACTGCTTGTGCTCCTCTCCGATCTCTGTGGTTCTGAGCATATAGTGGCACTCTATGTGAACCACAGACTCAGAGACGCTAGGGAGCTTGCACAGGAAGAGCAGCTGAACCGAGTCAATTGCGCAGCCTTGCAAGTTCCGTTCATGATTGAGCGTCTTGAGCCGAACGCAGTGCAGCACCTGGCCAGAGAGCGGGGAAACGGAATCGAGGATGCGGCACGGACGCTTCGGTACCGGATTCTGGAAGAGAAGCGACGAGAGCTGCATTGTGCGTATATAGCTACTGCCCACACAGCAGATGATCAGAGCGAAACGATTCTCATGCGCCTGCTGCAAGGAGCAGGTCCCTATTCGCTTCAGGGCATTGCAGAGCTTCACGGCTCGATTGTGAGACCGGTGCTCGGCTTGAACAGAGCGACCATTGAGGAGATCGTACGATCAGCAGGGTTGCGCTGGGCAACCGATTCCACGAATGCCGATACCCGCTATCTGCGAAATGGAGTGCGTCATACCCTGATTCCTGCGATTTCGAACCTGTTTCCCGGGTATCGAGAGGCACTTCAGCAGGTGGCTTCCAGGAGTACAGAGCTCGTAGAGGTTATCACACCGCTGGTGGATCAAGCCATCGAAACTGCAGTGTATGAACACGAGGATCGAGTCGAGATCGATATCGATCGTCTGCGGGAGCATGGAGCGCCTGTGAGGATAGTCACCGAGCGGGTGGTCTACCATTGCTGGAACCTGCTGAACGATTCTGCAGGGCGACGCCTTCCCTATCGGGTGGTGCAAACGATATGCGAGATGCTCGAGCGTCACGATGATCGACAAAGGATCGCCTACGGAGGGACAGAAGGGGTTCGACTCAAGAATCTGTTCGAATGGAGAAAACAGCGTGTTGTACTAGCCGAGGGGTATGTTTCAGCCGTATACTTACCGTGTACCGAGCTGGATGGCGTTATGGAGTTGGTTGTCGGCCCGACCCTGCGTGGTCATGTACCCATGGATGAGCGGGCCCGAATTGCCGATGAGACGATTGCGTCTCCATTGATCGTTCGTTCGAGCCGAGCTGGCGACACCATTGAACTGGTCGGAGGACGAAAACTGGTCTCCGCCCTCTTCAACGAGTGGCACATCGAGCGATCACAGCGGTGGAGAATTCCAGTGCTGGAAGACCGGCTTGGCCTTTGTGCGGTACTTGGTGCCGCGTATGGCGGAAAGGACCGTGTGGCAACACGTTGCCAGCTGGCTACCCTTGCCCGAAATGACGGTACATTATATAGTGTGTCGGATAGAGAAGGATAGAATTGTGGATAAAGAGCACGAAGAAGAGAAGAGACAGAATCCTGACGTAGGAGACGAAGAAAAGCGGCCCGAAGAGGACCGGAAGCGACCGGCAGATGCAAAAGGAGCTACCGGTAAAGCTACCGGAGAAGCGTCTTCTGATCGTCGTGAAGAACCTGCAGCCCGCCCGGAGGGAGACCGCCCGGAGCGAGACCAGCAGGAGCCATCGAAGGAAAAGAAGGACGATCGGAGCAAAGACGACGATCGCAATTTCTGGACCGGCCGGACCACGAATCAGGATCAGCATCAGCAGAAGCGCCCCTCGAATCAGCAGCAGGGCCCGAAGTTCGACTTTAGCAGGAAGAATCGGGTAGCCCTGGGTTTCTTTGTGTTCCTGATAGCCACATTCACCTTCATGCTCTTCAGCGAAGGCAGCACCATGGGGACCCAGGAGGTTCCGTACAGCCAGTTCATCCGGTACGTGGAAGGCGGGCAGGTGAATGCTGTCGAGATTGAGGACAGAAACCTTATCACCTTTGCCTTGCGGAACAATATGACCGCGACCACCCGGATCCCCTACGACGACGACTCGCTCATGGATACACTCATGGCGAACAATGTTCAGATTACCGGAACCGTGCGCGGAGTCTCCTTCCTCCAGATCATCCTCCAGATGCTCCCTTGGCTCATATTCATCGGGTTCACTGTCATGCTCTGGCGCCAGACGCGGGGAGCTAACGGGAATGTGATGGCGTTCAGCAAGAGCCGGGCTAAGGAGTACATGGATACCGATGTGAAGACCACCTTCAACGACGTCGCAGGCCAGAAAGAGGCCAAGTACGAGTTGGAAGAGGTCGTCGAATTTCTCAAACACCCGATCAAGTTCCAGGACATCGGGGCGAAGATTCCCAAGGGCGTGCTGCTGGTAGGTCCTCCGGGAACCGGTAAGACACTCCTTGCGAAAGCTGTGGCCGGTGAGGCTGGCGTGGCCTTCTTCCATATGTCTGGTTCCGATTTCGTCGAGATGTTTGTCGGTGTGGGAGCATCGCGCGTTCGTGACCTCTTTGAGCAGGGACGGAAGAATGCACCCTGTATTCTCTTTATCGACGAGCTGGATGCCGTTGGAAGAACTCGTGGCAGCGGGCTCGGCGGTGGCCACGATGAGCGTGAGCAGACATTGAACCAGATGTTGGTCGAGATGGACGGATTCGACACCAAGACAGGTGTCATTGTAATCGCTGCGACAAACCGACCCGATGTACTCGATCCAGCGCTTCTCAGACCGGGACGGTTCGACCGTCAGGTCGTGGTGGATATGCCCGATGTCGCCGAGCGTGAGGCGATTCTCTCAATCCACTGCAAGAAGATCAAGAAGGCAGATGATGTCAATCTGAATAGAATCGCACGGGCGACTCCGGGAACCAGCGGTGCGGATTTGGCGAACCTCGTGAATGAGGCAGCCCTGTTCGCTGCCCGCTCCGGTCGAGCCACGGTGACCATGGATGACTTCGAGAAGGGGCGAGATAAGATCCTCCTCGGTGTGGCAAAGCACTCCAAGGTGATGACCCCCGATGAGAAACGGGCCACGGCTTACCACGAATCGGGTCATGCCCTATTGCACTACCACCTCAAGAACCTCGATCCATTGCACAAGGTGACCATCATCCCCCACGGAAGGGCGTTGGGACTCACCATATCGCTTCCTGAGCGAGATGCCTATACGAAGAACCGAAGTATGCTCACTGACTGGATCAAGGTGTGCATGGGTGGCTATGTGGCCGAGGATCTGGTGTATGGCGAGACAACCACGGGGACGAGCAACGATATCAAGCAGGCTACCGATATAGCTCGTCGCATGGTGACCGAGTGGGGTATGAGCGATCTCGGATTCATCGGATTCGGCAAGGAAGATGAGCCGCTGTTCCTCGGAAGGGAGATTGCCCAGCACAAGGACTATTCGGAAGATACCGCCCGTCGTATCGATACTGAGGTGACCAAGATCCTCGAGCATGCAATGAACGATACCCGGAACATCCTCACCGAGCACAGAGATCAGTTGGATGCCTTGACCGAGGCGCTGATTGAACACGAGACCTTGGACGATGCACAGATTCGCGAGCTGCTCGGTTTCGATCCGATCGAACAGACGACAAAATTCATCTGACGGTTTGTGCGTGCGAAAGCGTACATCCACCTTCGGAGTCGATCGGATAGCGGGAGACTGGTATGGTATGGGTGTACAGGGAGCTGAGCAGAACCGTTGGTGCCACTTGATTCGATAGGTCCGAGCGATTGTTGGATGATGGGGCGTACAAACCTCGAGACGAGGACCGAGTTGGGTCCGCGAGAGAGACAGAGAACCAGAGAGAGACACATGGCAAAAGACTCAAGAAATATTCGAAATTTCTGCATCATTGCACACATCGACCACGGCAAGTCTACGCTTGCCGATCGATTCATCGACAAGGCCAAGCTGGTATCCACGCGTGGTCCGCTTCAGCAACAGATGCTCGATAATATGGACATCGAGCGGGAGCGGGGTATCACGATCAAGAGCCAGGCGGTCATGATTCCCTATGTCGCGGCCGATGGGCAGGAGTATGAACTGAATCTGGTCGATACGCCGGGGCATGTCGATTTTTCCTACGAGGTCTCCCGCGCAATCGGTTCGTGTGAGGGGGCTTTGCTGCTGATCGATGCGGCTCAGGGGGTCGAGGCACAGACGCTGGCGAACATGTATATGGCTATGGAGCTCAATCTGGAGATCATTCCGGTGATCAACAAGGTCGATCTTCCCAGTGCCGATATCGAGACTTGTCTGCACCAGATCGATCACGATCTCGGGCTCGATCCCGATCTTGCCGCTCTGGTCTCAGCGAAGACGGGGCAGGGGGTCGATGAGCTGTTCGAGACGATCGTGAAGTATATTCCGCCACCGAAGGGCGATGTGAACGCTCCTCTTCGCGCTTTGATCTTCGATAGTCACTACGATCCCTATCGCGGGGTGATCGTCCACTTTCGTGTGTTCGACGGGGTCATCCGCGAGGGGCAGGAGATCAAGCTCTTCAATACCGATGCGGTGCATACGGTGGAGGAGCTCGGTGTTTTCAAGATGGGTCTCGTGAGGACTCCGCAGCTGAGTGCTGGTAATGTCGGGTACCTGATTGCTGGTATCAAGACGATTCAGGATATTCGGGTGGGCGATACGGTCACCGATGCGAAGGCTCCCTGCAAGAGTCCGCTGCCTGGATTCAAGGAGGTGAAGCCTGTGGTGTTCTCCTCCATCTATCCGGTCGATTCGAACGACTACGAGGAGTTGCAAGATGCGATTGATCGGTTGAAGCTCAACGATGCGTCGCTGGTCTATGAGAAGGACTCTTCGGCGGCTCTCGGGTTCGGGTTTCGTTGCGGGTTTCTCGGGATGTTGCATCTTGAGGTGGTCCAGGAGCGTATTGAGCGCGAGTTCGATCTTTCGATCGTGTTCACCAGTCCGTCTGTTCGCTATATCGTGCATATGAAGGATGGTGAGGAGCTCAAGATCGATAATCCGTTGAGTTTTCCGAATCCGATGCATGTTGAGTCGACCGATGAGCCCTATATTCAGGCTGAGATCATCACTCCTGCGACGTTTGTTGGCAATGTGATGAATCTCTGTATGGAGAAGCGGGGTATCCAGACGGCGATGAACTATCTCGATGAGAAGCGTGTCGAGCTTATCTACGAGATGCCGCTTGCCGAGGTGCTCTTCGAGTTCTACGATCGGCTCAAGTCGGTTTCCCGTGGGTATGCGAGTTTCGATTATCATGTGATCGGGTATCGCAAGACCGATTTGGTTCGTCTCGATATTCTGGTGAACGGTGAGCCGGTCGATGCTTTGAGTCAGCTCGTGTTCCGTGGCAGTGCCCAGACGAGGGCGCGTCAGGTGTGTAGTCGGTTGAAGGATGAGATTCCACGGCAGATGTTCAAGATTCCGATTCAGGGTGCTGTCGGGGGTAATATCATTGCCCGTGAGACGATCAATGCTATGCGCAAGGATGTCACTGCGAAGTGTTATGGTGGTGATATTTCGAGAAAGCGGAAACTCCTCGAGCGTCAGAAGGAGGGGAAGAAGCGGATGAAGATGGTGGGCAACGTCGAGATTCCGCAGCAAGCCTTCCTTGCTGTATTAAAAACAAACGATCAACCAGGGTAGAATGCCACATTTCCTCGTTCACCTGCTCTGCAGACCCTTTGCATGCAGATTGGGGCTAAAATGGGTGCAGAAGCCTCCTCGTTCGTATGCGTTTAAAGGGTCTTCAGAGGGGGCTGGAACATCGAAGCCTGATTATAATTAACCTTTGAGCATACAGCCCCCTTCAGCATGTGTCTGAAATGCGGTGAACGAGGAGCTTGGTGTACCAAGAACCACATTGACATGCATCCTAGGTACCTAGGATGCATGTCAATGTGGATATGTGGCAATCTACCCTGGTTGAGTTTTATTTAAGGACAGTCACAATATAGTCGTTCAGTGAGGCCTTTTCGTAGAGCAGTTCGTACAATGCGTTCAGAACCGGGAATCCCTGTTC
>Ga0334901_1000747_pt1 | contig 40832 bp, 22 predicted proteins | sample GraSluR3_MG_3_FD_207216 | JGI IMG/M metagenome (GOLD analysis project Ga0334901, IMG submission 207216) | Sludge microbial communities from methane-producing bioreactor in Wageningen University, Netherlands - Granular Sludge_15_08-R3 | ecosystem: Engineered > Bioreactor > Anaerobic >...
TGCTCTCGTCTCCCGGGTGTACCGCAACGACGGCGGTACGTTCACCGACATCGAGGCGGGCCTGCTGGGCGTTACGGATAGCTCGGTGGCCTGGGGCGATTACGACAACGACGGCGATCTGGATATCCTCCTGGCGGGGCGCGATGGCTCTGCTCTCGTCTCTCGGGTGTACCGCAACGACAACGGTACGTTCACTGACATCGACGCAGGCCTGCCGGGTGTTGAGGAGGCCTCGGTGGCCTGGGGCGACTACGACAACGACGGCGATCTGGATATCCTCCTCACGGGCTACGACGCTGACTACAACCCGACCTCTGGCGTGTACCGCAACGACGCAGGGACGTTCACCGACATCGAGGCGGACCTGCCGAGCGTTACGCACAGCTCGGTGGCCTGGGGCGATTACGACAACGACGGCGATCTGGATATCCTCCTGACGGGACACGATGGCTCTGCTCTCGTCTCCCGGGTGTACCGCAACGATAACGGGACGTTCACCGACATCGAAGCGGGCCTGCCGGGCGTTACGGACGGCTCGGTGGCCTGGGGCGACTACGACAACGACGGCGACCTGGATATCCTCCTCACGGGACACAATGGCTCTGCTCTCGTCTCCCGGGTGTACCGCAACGACGGCGGTACGTTCACCGACATCGAGGCGGGCCTGCTGGGCGTTACGGATAGCTCGGTGGCCTGGGGCGACTACGACAACGACGGCGACCTGGATATCCTCCTGGCCGGATTCGATTACAGCCCTATTGGCGCCTCCCGGGTTTACCGCAACGACGGCGGCACGTTCATCGACATCGAGGCGGGCCTGCCCGACGTGGAAGCCGTCTCAGTGGCCTGGGGCGATTACGACAACGACGGCGATCTGGATATTCTCCTGGCGGGGTGCGGGGTTACAAGGCTCTCCCGCGTGTACCGCAACGACGGCGGGACGTTCAACGAGGCGCCCGGCGCGCCGACGGACCTGGCGGCGGCGATCGGTTCGACGTCGGTGACGCTGTCGTGGACGGCTCCGGCCGACCACCCGCCCACGCCCGGCGGCACGGCGACGCCGTCGGACGGTTTGAGCTACAACCTGCGCGTGGGCACGGCGCCGGGCGCCGGCGACGTGGTTGGGCCGATGTCGTTTGCCGGCACGACCGCGCCGCCCGACGGGCTGCGCAAGGTGTCCCAGCGCGGCCCCATCCAAGGGACAAGCTGGACGCTCGCGGATCTCACTGCCGGCAGGACCTACTACTGGAGCGTGCAGGCGATCGACACCGCCCTGGCCGGCGGCCCCTTCGCCACCGAGGGGAGCTTCGCGGTCCCGCCGTTTGCGGACATCGAGGCGGGCCTGCCTGGCGTCGGGTACAGCTCGGTGGCCTGGGGCGACTACGACGACGACGGCGATCTGGATATCCTCTTAACGGGAATCAACCCCAGCGGCGACCGGATCTCTCGGGTGTACCGCAACGACGGCGGGACGTTCAACGACATCGCGGCGGGGCTGCCGGGCGTGGGTGTTGGCTCGGTGGCCTGGGGCGATTACGACAACGACGGCGATCTGGATATCCTCCTGACAGGCTTCCTCGCTCCACTGAGCACCGTCTCGCGGGTGTACCGCAACGACGGCGGGACGTTCACCGACATCGGCGCGGGCCTGCCTCACGTTGGAGATGGCTCGGTGGCCTGGGGCGATTACGACAACGACGGCGATCTCGACATCCTCCTCACGGGCTACGACGCTGACTACAACCCGATCTCGCGCGTCTACCGCAACGACGGCGGCACGTTCACCGACATCGGCGCGGGCCTGCCGGGTGTTGGCGAGGCCTCGGTGGCCTGGGGCGATTACGACAACGACGGCGATCTCGATATCCTCCTCACGGGCGAGGTCTTTGGCGCCACCCGTATCGCGCGCGTGTACCGCAACGACGGCGGGACGTTTACCGACATCGCGGCGGGGCTGCCGGGCGTTGCGAATGGCTCGGCGGCATGGGGCGACTATGACAATGATGGTGATTTGGATATCCTCCTGAACGGAGATCCCTTTAGCGGCGACTCGATCTCTCGGGTGTACCGCAACGACGGCGGGACATTTACCGACATCCAGGCGGGCCTGCTCGGCGTTGCGGGCTCGGTGGCCTGGGGCGATTACGACAACGACGGCGATCTGGATATCCTCCTGACGGGAGAGGCCGCTGGCGGCAACCGGATCTCTCGGGTGTACCGCAACGACGACGGAACGTTCACCGACATCGCGGCGGGCCTGCCGGGTGTTGTGGCGGGTTCGGTGGCCTGGGGCGATTACGACAACGATGGCGATCTGGACATCCTCCTGACGGGATTCAATGACGCGGGTGGACGGATTTGTCGGGTGTACCGCAACGACGGCGGGACGTTCAACGAGGCGCCCGGCTCGCCGACCGACCTGGCGGCGGCGATCGATTCGACGTCGGTGACCCTGTCGTGGACGGCCCCGGCCGACCACCCGACCACGCCCGGCGGCACGGCCACGCCGTCGGACGGTTTGAGCTACAACCTGCGCGTGGGCACGGCGCCGGGCGCCGGCGACGTGGTTGGGCCGATGTCGTTTGGCGGCACGACCGCGCCGCCCGACGGGCAGCGCAAGGTGCCCCAGCGCGGCCCCATCCAAGGGACAAGCTGGACGCTCGCGGATCTCACCGCGGGCAGGACGTACTACTGGAGCGTGCAGGCGATCGACACCGCCCTGGCCGGCGGCCACTTCGCCACCGAGGGCAGCTTCGCGATCCCGCCCGATTCGTTGGGGGCGCTCGACTTCCTGGAGCTGGATCTCGGCTCCGTATCGGCCGGCACGTCGTGGTACAGCCTCGAGGCGGTGCACGACGCGCTGCTCACGGTGGAAGCCGCGGCCGGCACCGTGGACCTCACGCTGTACGACGAATCGTTCCACGTGCTCCAGAGCGCCCCGCAACGGGTCGAGTCGACGGCCACGGCCGGGGCGACCTACTACTTCTCGATCGACAGTGGGGTGGCCCAAGAGGTCAGCCTGCGCCTGGCCAACCTCGTCCACGTCGGCGGGGAGGGCTACGAAATCACCGTCCACGGCACCCAAGGAGATGACGCGTTCCGGTTCGATGCCGACAAGCCGTCGGGCGTCGTGGGTTCGTTCCTCCGCGAAGTGACGATCAACGCGGTGGTGTACAGGTTCTGGTTCCCGGTCGTTGCCGGGTTGCCGGCCTTTTCGGTCGAATTCGCGGGCTCGGCGGGCTGCAACACGGCGGTTCTGCGAGGGGCCGGGGGCGACGACTCGGCCGAGTTCCGGCCCGGCCAGGCGACGCTGAGCGGGACCGACTTCACGGCCGCGGTGACCGAGGTCGAGGTGGTCACCGCGGTCGGCACGAGCGAGGACGTGGCCGTTCTGTACGGCTCGGACCAGGGCGGCGATTTGTTCTCGGCCCGGCCCGGCTCGGCGAGCCTCGGCGGCACGGGCTTCTGCAATCGGGCCATCGGCTTCGGGCAGATCGAGGCGGTGGCGACGCCCGGTGGGGCGCTGGTCGATACAGCCAAGTTCTACGATTCCGACGGCATCGATCTTTTCGAGGCCACGCCCGAATATGCTCGAATAACCTACGACGACGGCTCGACCGCCCGGGCTACCGGGTTCGGTTACGTGGTGGGAAAAGCCACGGCCGGCGGAAACGACCTGGCCCAACTCCACGATTCGCCTGACGGCAAAGACTACTTCACCGCCAGGCTTGGCCACTCGAGGCTCTGCGGAGCCGACTTTTTCATCGTGGCCGTGGACTTCGATCGGGTGCGGGCCACGGCCACGTCCGCGAGGATCGACCAGGCGGCGCTGTACGACTCGGACGGCGACGATCGGCTCGAGGCCGCACCCGGGCATGCCCGGCTGCTGTTCGACGGCAGAGAGGACACGTTCGTCGAGGCGGTGGACTTTCCCATCGTGTGGAGCGTCGCGAAGGGAGGCGGGCACGATCGGGCCGAGCTCTACGACTCGGACACGAGCCGCGACGTGTTCGTCGGCCGGCCTAAGTCGAGTGCGCTCCACGGTCCCGGGTTTTACATCGCGGCCGTCGGGTTCGAGGAAGTCGAGGCCATCGCGGCGCCCGGGCAGCCGTTCGTCGATACGGCCAAGCTCTACGACTCCGCCGGGATCGGTTTGTTCGAGGCCACGCCCGACTACGCCCGAATGACCTACCAAAACGGCTCCACCGCCCGGGCCACCGGGTTCGGCTACGTGGTAGGCCGTGGCACGTCCGGTGGAAGCGACCTGGCACAACTGTACGGTTCGCCCGGCGGGAAGGACTCCTTCACCGGCAGGCCCGGCTACTCGAAGCTCACCGGAACCGACTTTTTCATCGTGGCCGCAGAGTTCGCTCGAGTGCAGGCGATCGCCACTTCGGCGCAGTTCGACCGGGCCACGCTGTACGACTCGGACGGCGACGATCGGCTCGAGGCCGCACCCGGGTACGCCCGGCTGCGATTCGACGGCAGCGCCGACACGTTCGTCGAGGCGGTGAACTTTCCCATCGTGCGGACCTTGGCATCGGAAGGCGGGCACGATCGGGCCGAGCTGTACGACTCCGGCACGAGCCTCGATACGTTCGTGGGCCGGCCGGACTCCAGTACGTTCTACGGCCCCGGGTTCTACAACACGGCGGTCCGGTTCGCCGAGGTGCTTGCCCACGCCTCGCCCGACGACGGCTTCGACGATCGGGCAAAGCTGTACGATTCGGACGGCGACGACACCTTCTGGGCCGGCCCTTCGAGCCCCGAAGGCAACCGGCTGGCCGGCACCACGCTGGCCGGGCATGGTTTTTCCTACACGGTCGACGGCTTCTACCACGTGATCGGCCACTCCCACGGCGGAGGCGACGACGAGGCTCATCTGTACGGTGCCGATGGCAGCCAGGACTTTCTGCGGGCCTTCTTTGCGTCCGACTACCGCGAGATGTTCGACTCGGCCACGTACAAGACCACAGCCAAAGGCTTCGAGAAGACCATGGCGTACGGCGTAAGAAGCGACGCGGATCGCGCGATCTTCCACGATTCGGCCCTGGACGAATACCTCGAAGCCGACGCGACAAAGGACCCGGCCCGCGCGATCCTCTCGAACTCCGACCGCATGCTCGAGGTGTCGGGCTTCGCCCACGTCAAGCCGTACCGCTCCGAAGGCAACGACACGAAGCACGTGGTGGAGCCCCTCGATTTCGTCCTGCGAACCGTGGGCGATTGGAGAGACATCTGAACCGCCCCGTTCGTCGTTCCGCCTTCAGGCGGTCTTCGCCGTGAGCCTCGGAGGAACCGGCGGAAGCCGGGACGACGGACTAAAGACGGCTCGCCCCGAGTTCGGGCCCGACCAGCGGCAGGACGATGCAGACGCGCGTGCCCTTTCCGGGCCGGCTGTCGATGCTCACGCGGCCGCCCAGCAGGCGGCCCCGCTCGCGAATCCCTTCCAAGCCGAAGCGATTGGGGCCCACGGCCTCGGGATCGAAGCCGACGCCCCCGTCGCGCACTTCGAGTCGCAGCCGATCGTCGTCCTGGAACAGCGCGACGCGAATGCGCTCGGCCCGGCTGTGCTTGCAGGCGTTGGCCAAGGCCTCCTGCGCGATGCGATAGACCGCGTTCTCGACGACGGGCGCGAGGCGATCGAAGGCGACCCGGCTGTCGAACTCGATCTCGGGTCCGTTGGGCCGCCTCTGGTCGTGAACCAGATGGGCGATGGCCGCGGTGAGTCCCGACTCGTCGAGGATGGGCGGCCGGACGCCGCTGATGAGCCGCCGCGTTTCGGCGTGGGCCTGCCGAAGCATCTGGATTCCCGCGGCGAACGCCGTCTTGGCCTCCTCGGGCCGGGCTCCGTCGAGGTAGTCGCAGCTCTGGAACTGCATGATGGCGGCCGCCAACTGCTGGGCCAGCCCGTCGTGGATCTCGTAGGCGATCAACTGGCGTTCGTGGTCGCTGGAGCGAAGCATGTGCCAGAGGGTCTGCCGCTCGCGTTCCAGCGCCTGCTGGGCCTTCTTGCGCTCGGTCACGTCGCGGACGACGGCCACCAGCGCCCGCGGCCGCCCGTCGACGTCGCGAATCACGGCCGAGGAGACCTCGACGGGCATGGTGGTGCCGTCGCGCCGCACGACGGTGTACTCATTGCCCCTGCGCGGGCCGCTCTCGATCAACTGCCGAAGACTCGCCGCCAAGCGTTCCCGATCCGCTTCGATCGTGTACTCGAGCACGGTCCTGCCGCGCAACTCCGCGTCGCGGGGGACTTTCAGCAACGTCCACGTCTCTTGGGAGGCGAACAGGATCCCGCCGTCGAGATCGGTCACGAGCACGGCGTCGGGGCAGGCTTCGACGAGGCGGCGATATTTCTCTTCGCTTTGCCGGATCGCGTTCTCCGCCTCCTTTCGGGCGGTCACGTCGCGGAAGAAGCCGATCAGGCAGGGACGCCCCTGGTATTCGATGCGGCGACCGCCGACTTCGGCGTGGAAAACGCTCCCGTCCTTGCGCACGAGGCGAAACTCTTGCACGGGGAACGCCCCCTCCTCGGCCAGGGTCTGGAAGGCGTCGAACACGTACGGAAGGTCTTCGGGCGGGTGCAGCGCATCGACGCCGAGCGAGAGCAGTTCCTCCTCGCGGTAGCCCGTCATGCGGAGCATCGCCTGGTTGGTCCGCACGAACCGGCGCGTGGCGACTTCGGCGACGAGCAGGCCGTCGACCGCGCCGTCGTAGATCGCCTGGAGCTGCTCGTTGGCCCGAGCCAATTCGCGCGTGCGCTGGTCGACCCTTTGTTCGAGCTGGCTGTGGGCCTGGCGCAATGCCTCGAGGGCGTGCACCGTTTCGGTGATGTCGGCGATGAAGCCCTCGATCGCCGCCAGGGATCCGCCGGCGTCGAAAACGCCGGTTCCCTGCTCCCAGACCCACTTCTGCCGCCCCGAGGCGGTGCGGATGCGGTACGTAAGCTGGAACTTCTGCTTCGCGGTCACCGCGCGCTCGACTCCCTCGCGAACCGCCTGCCGATCGTCGGGATGAATCACGTCGTTCCACGAGACGGCCCGGTTCAGGATGATCTCGGAGCGCGACCGGCCCGTCAAGGCGAAGCATCCCTCGCTGACGAATTCCATGGTCCAGTCGGCGTCGTTTCGGCACCGGTAGGCCATGCCGGGCAGGTTCGACAAGAGCGTCGCCAGGCGCCGCTGGCTTTCGCGCAGCGCAGCGTCGGCCCGGTGCCGCTCGGCTTGGGCCGCCTCCAACTGGGCGATCCGCCGGCGCAGCGCGTCGACCTCGTCGGTTGTGTGTTCGAAATCCCGTTGATCCGGCATGGCCGATCCCTGCGCAACGATCCGGGAAGCTTGCACCCTCGATCGCCCAAACGTGCCGTCCTCCCCGCCGAGGCGGGGCTACGGCTCGAGGCACGGAGGACGATTCTCTCTCTGCAATCGTAAACGGACGTTGAGGCGATGCGAACGCTGCTTTCGGGGGGCTTCTGGAATTGCGCGTGAGGCACGCGACCGGCGTGTGGCTTTGGCCGACGCCGCTCTCTACAATGGCGGTCACGCGCGGATGCTTCCGCGGAGAGGTTCCACGTGGGACGATCGCCTCTGCCGTCGGTGTCCTCAATCGAACCAGGGAGTTCCAAGATGAAAAACCGCACGCCGTGCCTCTCGATGCTTCTTGTCGTTCTTGCCGGTTCGGCCGCAAGCGCGGCCGACGCGAGGCCGATTCGGCTGACCGTGCTCAACGCGATGGAGCGCATCGGGCAAGACCACGAGGCGGTCGGCCGCGACCGGGCCGAGATTCAGGCCGCGAAAAACGAATGGGAGTCGTTCCAGGTCGTCGTCAGCGCCCCGGAGGAGAATCTCCAGGTGACGGGCGCGGCCCTCTCCGACCTGGTCGGGCCCGAGGGCGCGAAGATCGGCGGCGACGACGTGCGCCTGTACCGGGAGGAATACGTGCGCGTGCGGAGGTCGACGCGGCGGGCCGAGCTTCCGCCGGGGCTTTACGCCGATCCGCTCGTGCCGTTCATCAATCCCCTGACGGGCAAGCCCATCGAGCCGCGCACGCGGATCCAGCCGCGGTGGGGAGGGCCCACGACCATCCGCGGCTACGACATGTTCGCCCTGCCCTTCGAGGTCTTTCGCGGACAGAATCAGCCGATCTGGGTCGACGTGCACGTGCCCAAGGACGTTCCGGCGGGAGTGTACGAGGGCACGTTCCGCGTCGGGGCTCGGGGCGCGTCGGCCGAAATTCCCGTGCAGCTCACCGTTTGGGACTTCACCTTGCCCGACGGGCCCACGCACAAGAACCATTTCGGCAGTTTTCGCACCCTCACGCGTTTCTTCGACGTCGAGCGCGGCTCCGACCGGTTCCGAGAGATCGAGATGCGTTACTGCCGGGCGATGGCCGAGCATCGCATCAACCCGCCGATCCCCGAGCACCTGTTGCCCGAGGTCACCGCCGACGGGTCGTTGAAGATCGTGCCCGAGCGGCACGAGGCGCTCCGCGAGTTCATCGCCGAGCTGAACGTGACCGACTTCGAGATCTCCCGCGCGCCCTTTGGGCGGCTTCGGGTGGCGGCCCAGGGCGACGACTACAAGACGGTCGCGCCCGCCGAACGCGAAAAGGCCCAACGCTACTACCGCGACTACTATCGCTATCTGAAGGAGAACGGCTGGGCGGAGCGGGCCTACGTGTATCTGTGGGACGAGCCGAACCTGCGCGAGAACTACGAGCAGGTGCTCGTGCTCGGCGAGATCGTTCACGAGGCCGTGCCCGAATTGAAGTGCCTGGTGGTCGAGCAGACCTATCCCCACGACCCGAGCTGGCCCGACATCGATCCGGCGGTCGACGTGTGGTGCCCCCTGTGGTCGTTCATCGACCGGGAGACGATCCACGAGAAGATCGCCGGGGGCGACGAAGTGTGGTCGTACACGGCCCTGGTGCAGCAGTCGCCGCGCTACCATCCGCGGTACGAAGAGGTCCAGGGGCTCGATCCGCCCTATTGGCACATCGACCGGCCGCTCATCGTCTACCGCGTGCCCACGTGGATCAACCGGCAGTACGGCATTACGGGCTTGCTGTACTGGTCGACCGTGACGGCGGTGATCGACCCGTGGCACAATCCGGCGTTTGCCCATCCGTCGCACTTCAACGGCGGCGGATACTTGTTCTATCCCGGCGTGCCGTGCGGCATCGACGGGCCGATTTCGTGCATGCGTCTGAAGAACCTTCGCGACGGCATGGAGGACTACGAATACTTCGCCCTGCTCGAACAAGCGTCGGGCGGCGACGCCTCGAAAGCGATCGTCGACCGGATCGCGCCGAACTGGTGGGATTATTGCCGCGACCCCGAGCAGTTGCTCGCGGCCCGGCGCGAGCTTGCCGAGGCGATCGTCCGCGCCCGGTCGGCGTCGAAGTGAACCTGCCCGGCCGCGCCTCAGAGGATCAGGGCTCCCTGGTCCTTGAGGCGCTGGCGCAGGGCCTGGGGATCGACCTCGGCCGGGGTCGCGCCGGCCCGCAGGGCGAGGTGGGCGGCCACGCCCGCCGCCTGGCCCGTCTGGTTGCAGTTGACCATCACGCGGACCGCGCCGTACGCCCCGTGATCGGTGTCGATCAGGCGCCCGGCGACGAGCACGTTCTGGGAGCCGCGGGGAACCATGCTGCGGTAAGGAATCTGGTAGAAGGGCGGGTCGTCGTCGGTCTCGGGGCGCCAGCGCCCCGTCTTCGACGCCTGCCCGGGCACGCTGTAGCGCTCGGTGCCGTCGAGATAGCGGAAGGTGACGCCCGGCTTGTCGTTGTGGTGGATGTCGACCGGGTACGTGCCGTTGGCGATCGCATCGGGAAACCGCGTTCCGCCGAGCAGTTCCGACTCGGTGATCGTGTGCAGGCATTCGGCCTGCCGGGTCTGGCGGATTCCGATCCGCGCCGGCAGGGCGGTGATTCCGAGCGCGCGTCCCTTTTCGAAGTTCTCGCGCACGATGTCGCACATGGCCCGGACCTGGCGGCGGCCCTCCATTTCGGCGCGGGTCAACTGGTCGGCGTCGCTGCAGTCGACGCCGTGCACGCGCGTGCCGGCGATCATTCGCGCGCCCGGCACCCCGGGCACCTCGGCCGACCAGAGGAAGCCGTCCTTCAGGGCCTGGGGATAGCGCGGGTCGTGCACGGCCCGGCTCAGGTGGAAGCCCTGGTTGTGCCGGGCCACTTCGTCCAGGCCGTGCACGATGAAGCAGGTGGTCGGCGGCTGCAGGGACTCGGCGGTGCGCGTGGGTAGCGGAATCCGTGCCACGAGGTCGCCGTCGCCCGTCGCGTCGACGAAGAACCGGGCGCGGATCGCGCGGCGCCCCGTCTTGTCCTCGACGATCGCGGCCGTCACCCGGCCGTCGGCGGCGACGACCGGGGCGACGAAACGCGTGTGCAGGAACGGGCGCACTCCGGCCTCGAGCACCAACGCATCGAGCTCCATGGCCAGCTCGGCGCTGTTGAGCACGTAGTGCCGCGCGAGCGATCGTTCGACCGTGATGACCCCGTCGCGCTTGCGCAGGCGGTCGGTGATCTCGGTGGTCAGGCCGGCGATCGTCGGCTTGTCGAAGTTCGCGTCGAGCGTCGAGTGCCAAATGTTGACCAGCGAGGCCGTGGCCACGCCGCCGAAGTACGCCAGGTTCTCGACGAGCGCCACCTTGGCCCCGAGCCGCGCGGCGGCCACCGCGGCGAACACGCCGGTGCAACTCCCGCCGACGACGCACAGGTCGCACTCCTCGACGACCGGCGTGCGCCGCGGCGGCTCCTCGATCGATGCTGCATCGGCGGCGCGCCCGGCGGTTGTGGCCGGCGATGCTCCCAGCACGGCCCCGGCGCCGGCCGCTCCGGCCGCTTGCAGGATTTGTCGACGCGACCAATGCTTTTTCGCCACGGTCCGCTCCTTTCCAGCGATTGCGTTTCAGCGCAGGGATGACGCGAGGCCACCGGCCCGACCCCACGGCGACCACCGCGGCATCGTCGCGACGAAAGCGCAGGGGATCGCCCACGGCGAACCGGGGCCGCAGATGCCCGGACCAGTATCGCCTGCCGTCACGGGCTTGGCAACCGCTCGGCGAGCGCAGGAAGCAGCTCGGGGCTCATCCGCGTTTCGGGGCCAGGCGCGGTCACGCCATCCCAACTCGACCGAACCTATGGGGGTAAAACTTGGTTTGACGCGAGCGTTGACTTGGGAGGAATCGTCTGCTACGCTCGGGGCGTAGTTCGACCCTTGTGCATTGCGTTTGTCCCCGCCGTCGCGCGGCAGGCGGCATGAACGGCCGTCCGCTCCGGTTCGCGAATGCGGGAGCCTTGGCAACGGGACAAGAAGAAAGGAGCGACCTCATGCGATCGGCACTGGTATGGAGTTGGGCGTTCGCGTCGGCAGCAGGGTTCGGCGTTGCCGCCCTGGCCGGGGAGGAACGGCCCCGGTCAATCGCGGCAGAAAGTGACTCGCCGGGGCCGGGCGTCCAGCGGAGGATGGCCTACGAAGAGGGCGCCGAGGTCGAAGCGTGGCAGCGCGCGCTGCGGGCGAAGCTGCTCGAGATTCTCGCCATGCCCGACGAACGCGCGAAGCCCCTCGACGCCAAGGTCGCGCTCGACGCCGAGACGGACGAGCACGTGGGCTATCGCGTGAGCTTCCGGGCGGAAACGGGGGTCGTCGTGCCCGGCTACCTGCTGAAGCCGAAGGACGTCGAGCCGCCTTTTCCCGTCATGATTTGCCTGCAAGGCCATACGAAGGACGGGATGGCCGTTTCGATCGGGCGCGCGCCGGTCAAGGGCGGACGCGACTTCGCCCTCCAGGCGGTGCGCAACGGTTGGGCCGCCCTCGCGATCGAGCAGCGCAGCTTCGGCGAGCGCGCGGGCAACTGCCAGAGCGACGCGCTGCACGGGGTGCTGCTCGGCCGGCCGTTGACCGGCCAGCGCGTGTACGACGTGATGCGCGCGATCGACTTTATCGAGACGCAGCGCGATCTCGACGCGCAACGCATCGGGTGCATGGGCAACTCGATGGGCGGAACCGTGAGCTTCTACGCGGCCTGCGTCGATCCCCGATTGCGCCTGGCCGTGGTCTCCTGCTCGTATTGCACGTACGCCGACTCGTGGCTGAAGCATCGCCACTGCGCCTGCGGGTACCTGCCCGGAATCGCCAAGTACGCCGACATGGGCGATCTGGGCGGCCTGATCGCGCCGAGAAACCTCGTCGTCGTGGCGGGCCGGCACGACGCGATCGCCGACCTGTCGGGCGTTCGCGAGGCGTTTTCCCACACCCGGCGGGTGTACGAGGCGGCCGGCGCGGGAGAGAACGCCGCGCTGGTGGTGGGCGACGAGGGACACCAGTTCTACCCCGATCTGGCCTGGCCGGTCATCGCCCGGATGGCGGCGCGGTTCGAATCGAATTGACCTTGCCGGCCGCCGCGCGAAGAATTCCTCGAGATGCCGTTGCCGCAACCCCGATCCGACTCCGAGGACGCGACCATGCCTTCCTGGCAATTCAAGCTGTTGTACGACGGTGACTGCCCGTTCTGCCGGCGCGAGGTCGCCTGGCTGAAGCGGCGCGACGGGGCCGGGCGCCTGGCGGTCGAAGACATCGCCGCCCTGGGATTCGATCCGGGGCGCTACGGCCTGAGCCGCGACGAAGTGAATCGCCTGCTGCACGGGGTGCGGCCCGACGGCATCGTGCTCAAGGGCATGGATGCCGTGCGCGAGGCCTATCGGGCGGTGGGGCTCGGATGGCTTCTGGCCCCCACGCGCCTGCCCCTGCTGCGAACCCTCAGCGACGGCATGTACCGCCTCTTCGCCCGCAACCGCATCGCGCTGGGCAATCTGGCGGGCCGAGGCTGCGACGACGGGAGCTGTCCCGCGGGCAGAGCCAAGTAGCCTCGGAGATCATTGCAGGCGATTCACGACCAATCGCCCAGGCCGCACTGATTGCCGCAGCAGTTCGGAGCCCCGCAGAGGCCCTGTTCCCTCGCCGAGCAGGCCGGCGCACTGGTGCCGGCCGAATGGGCGGCGGGCACGCTGAGCAGCTTGCCCAGCTTGCTCCGGCCGCAAGAGGGGCAGGTGGGCCGCTCGTCAGCCCGGACGAGCCATTCGAACCGGTGGCCACAATCGTGGCAAACGTACTCGTAAATCGGCATACCGAGGTTTCTCTCGCGGCTTGGGTGTCGGGTCGCCCCACGATGCGTATATTCTAGGATAGGACGGGCCCGGTGGGGAAGCCGGCATTCGGCCCGTCGCCCACCGAAGGAGGATATCGACCATGCCGCCCCGCGCGCTCGACCGAACCCAGTCCCGCGAACTCGACCGCCGTGCCATGAAGGAATACGGCATCTCCGGTCTGGTGCTCATGGAGAACGCCGGCCGGGGAGCGGCCGACACGCTCGGCGCGCTGGGCATTTCGGGACCCGTGGTCCTCTGCTGCGGCAAGGGCAACAATGGTGGCGACGGATTCGTCATCGCCCGGCACCTCGATCTGCGAGGCCACGCCGTGCGCGTGCTCGTGTGGGCCGACCCCGCGGAACTGACCGGCGACGCGGCCGTCAACTTCAATATCCTCGCGAAGACCGGCGTACCCATCGAGGTTTTCGGGGCCGAGCCGCGTCTGGATCGGCTCGGGGAGGTTCTTTCCGGCGCGGGCTGGATCGTCGACGCCCTGCTGGGCACGGGAGCGCGCGGAGAGCCTCGACCTCCCTGCGACGCGGTCATCGACCGCCTGAATCGCTCGGGGGTGCCGATCCTGGCCGTGGACCTTCCCAGCGGACTCGACTGCGACTCGGGACAGCCGGCCGATCACACGATCCGCGCCGCCCACACGTGCACGTTCGCCGCGCCGAAGCGGGGCTTCTTCGCGCCGGGCGCCGAGCAGTACACGGGCGAACTCCACGTGCTCGACATCGGCGCGCCGCGCAAGCTCATCGACGAAATGCTCGACGCGGCCGGGCAGCTCGGGTGACGGGCGCGGTCTGCCAAGCGGCGTTCATCGCGGCACGGGGATGTCGCGCCGGCAGAACACGACGACCGCGGCGGCGTAGGCGAGCACGCCGCCGATGAGCAGGGGAAGGTTGTACTCCAGGCTGGCCGACCAGGCTTCGTCGCGCAGCAGGATGATCTGCTGCGGCTCGAAGGCCGTCAGAAAGCTCAGGTAGCGAAGCCACGCTCCCGCCTCCCAGAGCCGGGCGACCAGCTTGACGATGGACGAGACCACGAAGAACGCCCCGGCCAGCCAGATCGTGCGCCAGCGGTCGCGGTCGAAGCTCGACAGCAGCGTGGTCACTCCGGCCAGGCAGAAGGCCATGGCGAACAGGTTGACCGCGCCGGGCAGGAACGCCGCGATCGACGCCTCGCCCTCCAACGTGACCGTGGCCAGGCCGACCCAGTTGCCCAGCCACAGCGACAGGGCCAACAATGCCGACCCCACGGTCGCGACCACGGCCGGCGCGACGATGACCGAGATCCGCCACACGGGCAGGGTGACGATCAGCTCGAGATGCCCGCTGGCGATTCCGCCGCTGACCGTATCCGATCCCCGCCCCACGGCCCAACTAATGAACATCAGCAGGGTGACCACGTGGACGTAGAGGAAGCTCACCCGCCCGGTGACCGTCACCAGGTCGGCGGGCGAAACGCCGATGAGCTGGTTGACGAAGTCGGGAAGCAGGTTGACAAAGCTGGCCCACAGGCCGAGATCGAAGAGGCTCATCAGCCACACGAACAGCCAGCCGAACAGGGCGAGAAGCCCGGCCGTGACCGCCAACTGCACCCAGGCGTCGCGGATCGCCTTGCGCCAGATTGCCTGATTCATGCGCTGCTCGATGATCCGTGCGGCCGGGGCTACATGGCCGGTTGGCGGACCGCGGATTCCTTGCCGACGCCGCGTTTCATCAGTGCCTTCAGCTCGTCGAGGTAGTTGCGGTACACCCCGCGCGGGTCGGTCTGGCACTTCTTGCACAGCGAGGCGGCCATGCCGATCACCTCGCCCATCATGCCGGTCGTCTTCTGCACGCGCACGGTCCCCAGGGCGACGTGGGTGACGCTCACGTTGCGCCCGGCCATCATCAGATTGGGCACGTTGCGGGAGTAGAAGCACCGATAGGGCACCGCATAGGGCTCGACCCGGGTCGTCTTGGCGATCGAGCGGAACTCCCGGCCGGGAAAGTGCTCGGTGTTCGCCGGGGCGGGGTAGTGCAGGTCGATTCCCCAGGTCGTGGTGACCGAGGCGTCGGGGTACTCGCGGCGGCCGAGCACGTCTTGCTCGGACAAGATCACGTCGCCCAGCAGGCGCCGCGATTCGCGCTTGCCGCCCACGTAGGCCACCCAGGCGAGGCGCCGACGGGCGAACTCCTCCTTGCGCGCGCTGTGATTCTTCAGGAAAGCCCAGTTGCCGTAGGTCACGCGAAAGGCATGATCGCGAATCTCCTCGACGTCGGCGATCTGGTCGCGATTCATGCCCGTTTCCCAATCCCAGTCGCCGCGCGTGACGTACTGGCAGGTCGCTTCGGTAAACTGCACGGCCCAGGGACACTCGGGAAACGGCTGCGCCCCGGCCTCTTCGACCGAATACCACTGCACCGAGGTCCCCATCACCAGCGAGTCGGCTTGCTCGGGCGCGAGCGACTCGCCCGTCTCGGCCCGGCTTTCGCGGCCCACGCGAAAGTCGGCCCCGGCCAGGTAGCCCAGGTTGCCGTCGCCCGTGCAGTCGGCGAAAAGCGGCGCGCGAAATCGCAGCTCGCGGCCGTTCTCGATGTGCCGGGCGACCACGGCCTCGATGCGGCCGTGGTCCATCTCGGCCGCGAAAACGTGCATGTTGAGGAACAGGTGGAGGTTCTTCTCGGCCCGGACGACGGCAAGCTTCTTCTCGTCTTCGTAGTTCGAGGCCGGCCCGGCGTTGTGCACCCGCTTGACGGGATCCATCTTGAGGATGCGTTGGCTTTCGGGTTGGTCGGGGTGCTGGTCGGCCTCGCGAAAATCGTAGTAGCCGATGGGGGCGATCTCCTTGACCACGTCGCCCAAGGCGGGATAGGGCTCCTGGTGGATTTTGCCCGACAGCCCGACGCGAACCTCGGAGCTGTTGTTCCCGCCCAGCAGGGGCCGGTTCTGGATCAGGGCCACCTTGACCCCGAGTCGGGCCGCCGAGATGGCCGCACAGGTGCCGGCGACCCCGCCTCCCACGACGACGAAATCGAACTCGCCCGCCTCGTCGGGCTCGTCGGGAAGCCCGAGCGCCTTGCGGCGGAACCCTGCCAGCGCTTCGCCCTCGTCGGGAGGGACGAACTCGCGGTCGGTCGTGAAGAGCACCGCGTCGCAACGGCCCTCGAAGCCGGTCAGGTCGCGCAGGGCGAGGCGAACCCGGCCGGCGGCGACCTCGACGAAACCGCCGTCCTGCCAGTGCCAGCGGGCCCCCTCGGTTCCGAACACGGTCGGAAGGGGCCGGCCCTCGACGAGCAACTGGAACTTGCCCGGGGCGCCCGGCGCCTTCCACGGGGCAACCCAATCGCGCGTGCGGACCCACACGCGGTACGTCGCCTTGGCGGGAAACTCGACCGCGGTCGTGGCGTCGTCGACCGGCACGCCCAGGCCGTGGGCCAACAGGTAGGGCGAGCCCATCTGGTCCATGGCCTGCTGGTCGACGACCCAGCCGCCGTGCTGGTCGAATCCCTCGGCCTCGACGAAGACCGTGTGCGCCGGCACCTGGGGCTCCGCGGCCCGGGCGGTCCCGAACAGGCATGCCGCCGCGATGCCGGCGACCGCCAGGCCGGTCAGATCGTTTTTCGTCGTCATCGAAGTCTCCTCAGCCGCCGTTTTCATCGCCGATACCTTATTTCTAGGAATAGCGGCAACCGCCGTCCCACGCAAGGCTACGGGCGACCGGGCGTCGGATTGCCCTCGGCCCGGGACCCGGCCTCCCAGAGTCGACGACTCGAGGCGACGCGCAGGATCTCGACGACGTCTTGGTCGAGCAGGAACCCCTCGCGATGCAACTCCAAAGCGGCCTCGGTCATGCGCCCGAGATAGTCGTCGCGCGTCGGATACCGCTCGAGCACCGAGGGGCGCGGGTCGCCGGTCTTGGCGCGTTCGTCGGGGGTTCGAGCGAAGGGGAGGTACGAGCCGTGCAATCCCGACAGCAACCCTTCGCCGCCGTACTCGGCCGCGCGGAGATTCCACCCGGTGTAGGTGCCCAGCGGCACGGCCACGTCGGGCAGGCGGATGCCGGCCCGTTCGTTGCCGTCGGCGTCGACCGCCGGGATCCGCGTGTCGTACTTGGGCCCCAGCTTCGGCGGGATTACGTCGGCAATCCCCTCGGAGAGCCACCGCGGGCCGAAGTCGAGCCGGTAGGGCCGGTAATACGCCCGCGGCAGCCCAACGCCGGGGATGCGAGGAAAGGCCTGGCGAAAGGCGTCCAAGTCGACGAGCGTGCCGTCGGCGATTCGGGGATAGCGGCTGGCCGGCGGATCGCTCCGGCCGCTTGCCCAGCGATCCAGCGCGACGAGCATCGCCCGGAGCACGAACGGCCGGTCGTCGAGCACGTTTTTGGGGTTCTGGCAGATGCCGCGGTCGGGCGGGCCGCCGCCCAGGTGCTGGGCCCCGGCCACGAGGTAGATTCGCACGTTCGGGTCGAGCTCCAGGTCGCGCCGGCCCCGCACGTCGGTGTGCAACAGCGAGGCGGCTCGCTCCCAGTACTCGGTCGAGGTCTGGGTGAAGATCATCTTGGGCACGTGACCGGCGGCCCGGGCCCGAGCCAGGGTGTCGCCCTCGTGGCCCGTCACCGGGTCGCTCGTCGGCATCGGGGCGAAGGGGAAGAACTCCGATCCGCTCAGGTTGCCCTGGTGGCACGTGGCATAGGAGGTCGCCATGCCGAACCGGTGATTGAACACTCCCTTGCCGGCCCCGGCCACGTGGATGAGGCATCCGTCGAAGACCGGCCGGGCCGCCTCGTCGACGTTGAACCCGTCGTACACGAAGTGGTGGATCACCCGCCCCGACTGCGAGATTCCGAACACGTAGGCCCGTTCGACCGCCCCGGCCAGCGGGTTGGCCGTTCCGTGCCGATCGTGCTCGCCGTATCGGAAGAACGCCACGCAGTCGCGAATCGCGGCGAGCCCGAGCCCCGACACGCGGGGATCCTTGCCCGTGTACGTGAGGTCGTAGAGCCAGCCGGGCCGGAATCCCTCGCGGACGTAGAGGCTCTTGGGATCGGGCACGACTTGCCCGTCTTCCCATCGGGCGAACGCCCACTGGTCGCGAGGCACCTCGACGGCCGGTCGCGACCGGTCGGGGCGCAGGGTGAGCCGGGCCGTGGCGTTGTCGAGGCTTGCGGCGGGATAGGCGTCGGACGTGCCCCAGGGGCTCCAGAAGAAGGGCCGGCTCCGCGTCTCCTCGTCGACGCTGATCTCGACGTGGATCGGACCGGTGATCGACTTGCCGTCGCGCCGGGCCACGGGCACGCCCAGCAGCAGGCGGTCGGTGTCGTCGGCCATCACGTCGCCGCACCACCCGCACCACAGCACCGAATAGCCCTCGCGCATCAGGAAACCGTTTCCCGCGTCGGCCAGGGTCGAGGGATTGTTGCCCCGGGCCCCGTTGAAGGTCCACAGCGCCAGCTTGTTGCCCCGGTTGTTCACGTCGTAGAGGATGCGGCGGTTGCCTCGCGACGGATCGGCCGGCGCGAGCAGGAAGAAGTCGCTCCAGAACTCGACGCGTCCTCGGTCGTTTCGCGGGGCCAGCTCGAGGTCGGCGACGCGGGCGTTCGCCGGATCGCGGGGGTCGACCTCGAGATACAGCCGCCCGGCCACGATCTCGTAGGGGCCCGTGTGCCCGAAAGCGTGCCCGTCGGCGAACGCCTCGCGGCGGTCGATCTGCACGCGAACCACCTCGGCTTGCGCCGAGGGCAGCAAAACCGACGCGCCCAGGATCGCAGTACACGCGAAAGCCCCAAGTCTGCTTGTCATGTCGCACCCCTCGTCGGCGCCGTCGGAAGAACGATCGTCGCGGCGCCCGCCGGCGGCGACGGCGGGGCGCGCCATCGGCCATCTTAACGGCCGGCGCGAGCGATGGGAAGGATCGCGACGAGTGCCTCGCTTCGTCGGCGACGGGCTCCTACCGGGAATCGCCGGCGCCATCCGCGCCGGACGGGCCCAGAGGCGTCCAGGCGACGTCGATTCGGGTGTGCAGACGCGCCCCGAGTTGGGCGTAGTCGGGCCGGTAGTCGATCAGCGTGGCGGCGGCCGTTTCGGGTGGGATCTGCTCCATCTCCCAGCAGAAGACCACGTCGAAATCGAAATCGCCCGCGATCGAGGGGGGCTCGGCCACGTGCGCGCGCACCGTCTCGCGCAGCCGGTCGAGCGAGGCCCCCTGCGGCAACATGAGCAGAAGGCGTTTCGCCCCGCCGCACACGGCCAGGTCGGGGGTGCTCTTCTGCAAGTACTTCTTCACCCACTCGCCGGGCGGCTCGTTTCCGTGCGGGGTAAAAAGAAGCGCCTCCAGATCGAACTGGGCAAGCATGTCGAGCACGGCGCGATGCGCGGCCCGACGCAGCGCCCCGGGAAGCGCATGCCGAAGATCGGCTTCGTCTTCGAGCAGACTCCAGAGACCCTTGCGCCCGAAAAAGTCCGTGCGAAACTCGTGGGCCAGGTGACCGGTCAACTCGGGCATCTGCCGATGAAGCCGCTCGGTCACGAGACGCCGGAGGCGATCGAAGGTGTCGGAGGGCGGACCCTCGCGCGCCGGTGGAACCTCGCAAGCCGCCGGCTCCCGAAACGCGTCGCCCACCAGGCGAAGCTCGCGCTGAAGCTGACCGGTCAGGTCGGTGGCCGTCGTCACCGGCGTCTTGAGCGATCGGGTCAGTTGAGGCACGAGCCCGAGGGCAAGCCGGTAGAGCCGAAGGCGGCAGTATTCCGACCATTTCGCTTCGAACTGGCGATGCTCTTCGTCCCGTCTTAATCGCAGCCAGCCTCGGCGGCGCGCGGCGCCGTCCGATTCGCCTCGCCGGAGCGACTCCTCCCACTGCGGAAGCTGCTTGTCGAGGTGCTGGGCGAGGTCGCGGGCCTCCAACTCCATCGCGCGCAGGTGTTCGGCGCACCAGTCGGCCGCGTACTGCACCGCCTTGAGGCTTCCCCGCGGCGAATTCGCCAAATCGAGCATCCAACGGCTCATTTCCGCCTTGAGCGCCCGGCAGTGCGAATCGAGCGGTCGCTCCAGGCCGGCGCGCAGGCACTCGGGCGGGATCTCCAGCGCGTCGTCGGGCAGGTCGCGAGGTCCCAGCAGGCGGTCGACCTCTTCGAGCGCCGCGGCCGCCTGCGCGCCGGGGTCCTTGGCTCGTGCGCGGCCTCCGTCTCCCGGCACGGCGGCGTGGATCAGACCGGCCAGATGGGCGTTCGCGTCCTCTCCCCACTGCGCCCCGGCAAGTTGGACGATTTGTTCGATCAGGTGCTCGAGGCTGAGCTTCCAGTCATCCGCCCGTTGCCGCGCGAGTTCGCCGACGGCCGGCCGATCGAGCAGGGCCTCGTCGGAGTCGGCGGACGACTCGGCTTCGGACTTTTGCGACTTCGGCACGAGCGGCTCGCGCAAGCCGTCGCCCCGCCATCGCGCGACGACGCTTTTCGCGAGGCGTTCGGTGGCCTTCGAGGGCAGGTCGTCGAGCGTGTCGCCGAGGCGGCCGATCCCGAAGGTCCGCAAGCGCATCGCGGCCGGGCCGCCGCCGGCGCGCGCCGCGGCGCGGCACCGGTCGAAAAACGCGCCGGCGCGCGTGACGACGTCGAGATAGAGATACTCGGCCAGCGAATCGACCGCGGCGAGGAAGGCGGCGGCGTCGGAACCGCCGAACGGGAGCAGGTAGGTGTCTTCGAACGGAGGCGTTCCTGGAGGAAAGGCGGGGAGCCCCAGGGCCGGGTCGCCCGGGTAGTGTCCCGGGCCGCCGTAATGGGCCAACTCCGACAGACAGGCGTAGGCGTTGGCGCAGGCCAGATCGGTCTCGCGGGGCGTGCGCCCCGGCGAGTGCGTGAGGATGCCGCAGACGCCCTCCGACGAGATCCCCAGGTCGGCCAACACCTTGCGCACGGCGTAGCCCACGTCGAGCACCATGCCCCCGCCCGTCCCTCCCGAGATCGACGCCACGACGAAGACCCGGGGAACCCGGGTGCGCACGTTCAGCCCCGTGGCGTTCGACGAATGGGCCAGCGCTTCGGACGCGGTGATCGCCGCCAGCGCTTCGCGCAATCGGCCCAGGAACTCGAGCCCGTGGTGGGCCAGGGCAAGTCGCCCCAAGGGGCGCACCCCTTCCGTCCTGAGCGACCGGGGGATGTTGTAGAGCCACCGCCGGCTCAACCACTGCATCAGGTCGCGCGATTGCGTCCGGTACTGCTGGGGCGAGCGCAGCGGCGTCGCGAGGATCTCGGCCGCGTCGAGTGCCCCGGCATGGTCGCTTCGGGTGACCTCGGCAATCGAGTTCGGGTCGGTCTCCAGAAGGAGCATACTCACCGACGGGATCGACTCGACGCTTCCGAATCGCTCGCCGAAGCGGCGACGAAGTTGGCGCAGCGTCTTGGCCGCGGTTCCGCCGATGCCGATAACCAGGGTGGGCCGGAATCCGCACGCTTCGGCCTCCAACTCGATCGGCGGAAGCGCGACGACCTCGGGGGGACTCTCGGGGGGCGCCCAGTCGAATTCGGCGAGCGATTCCGATGCCAGTTGCGAACGGAATCGCGAAATGCCGCCCGGATCGCTATCCGTGCCGACCAGCGCTGAGGGGTCGTCGACCGGCTGCGTCCGGGTTGCCGGGCGCTCGCGGGGGGTTCCCTGGGCCGGCTCCGTGGCGTTCGCGGCGACCGACGTGGTATCGCTGGCCGGGTCGCCTTCTCCGCGATGCTTGCGCGCGTGGGGATCGAGCAGCGATTCGACCAAGGCCCGGCAGTTGGCAAAGCGCTCGTCGGGGTTTTTGGCCAGGGCGCGGGCGAGAATGGCCCGGTCGGGAATGGGCAGCGCGCCGAGGCGGGGCCGGGCGTGCAGGTGCTGAGCGGCCAGTTGCGAGGCCGTGCGGCCCGGGAAAGGCAACACCCCGGTGAGCATCTCCTGGTAGACGATGGCCAGGCTGTACTGGTCGCTGTGCAGGCTCGGCTGGCCGTCGAAGACCTCGGGGGGCGAGTACAGCGGCGTCAGCCCGCCCATCAGCGACATGCTCGTGTCGTGGATGTCCTTGACCAGCCCGAAGTCGGCCACTTTCACCCGCTTGCCCACGATCAGCAGGTTTTCGGGCTTCACGTCGAGGTGCTGGAGCGAGTAGTTCTCGCTCATGTGATCCAGCGCGTCGGCCGCGTCGCCGAGATAGACGAGCAGCTCGTCGCGGGGGATTCCGGGCTGGCCCGCCTCGCGGCACTCCTGAAAGCGGTCCTTGAGGCTCCCGTCGGCCAGTTCGGTCACGATGACCAGTTGGCTGTCGATGATCTCGATGCGATCGAGCGAGAGGAGGAACGGGTGGCGAACCTCCTTGATGCGATTGAGGGCCTTGAGCTCGCGCGCGGCCCGCTCCTCATCGAGAAACCCGTAGACGAACTTGATCGCCTTGTGCAATCCGCCGGGCGCCTCGGCCTTCCAGACCTCGCCGTAGCCGCCCGCCCCGATCCGCTCCTGGATCGTGTAGCCGGCAATCGACTCGGCGGTTTTGAGGTTGCGAGGTGACACGATGGAGCGATCCGTTCGGGCTACCGAGCGTGGAGAACATTCAACGTCTGGCCGAGGCCTCCTTTTTCGCCTTCTTGTCGCGCGACGAAGGGGCCGGCTCTTTCGCCGGCCGGGCCGGCCGTTCGCACCATGCTCCCTGGGCGTAACGGCAGCCGGCCTTCAGGCAGGCCGCGGCGGCGGCCGGCCCGTCGATGCCCGCGGCGATCGTTTCGCAGCCGATCGCCCGACCCGCTTCGACAATCGCCTCGAGGCGGCGCCGGCACTTGGGATCGGCGTCGACTCCCCGGACCAGCGCGCGGGCAAGCTTGAGGAAGTCGGGGCGGATCTCGTTCCATTGCTCGATCTGCGTGGGCCCGGCCGCGAACCCGTCGTAAGCCAGCCCGATCCCCAATTCCTGGAGACCGGAACAGAACTCGCGAAAGTATTCCGTGTTGCTGACGGCGCTGTCGGGTACGCCGATCACCAGACGGTGACGCTGGCCGAGCGCGTCGCGCAGGCGCACCAGCGACTCGGAAAGCCGCTCGCCGCCGATTTCCGACGCGTCGAGGGTGAGAAAGACCTGCATCGCGCCGGCGAAACCGAGCGCCTCCTCGACGGCCAGCATGCGCTGCAACTGCCGGACGCGCGCCGTCAGCCGGCATTCCAGCCACGCCAGGCGCCGATCGTATTCGGTGCGGACCTCGGTCTCCTCGCCGAATGCTTCGTACCCCACGACCTCGCGGTCGTCGAGGCGGAGAATCGGTTCGAACCGGTTCGTGATGCTCCGATGGGTCAGGGTCTCGTGCAGGCGGCGCACGGCGCGCACCAGGTCGACGGGCAGGGGCTCGCCTCCCTCGCCGTCGTCGTCGAAATCCATGACCTGGGTGGCCGTGTCGTGCGGCGCGCGCGCCCGGCCCGTGAAAAAGACGAACTCGACGTCGGCGATCACCAGCACGTCGCCGTCGTCGATCGCCGACTCCTCGATCCGGTTCCCGTTCAGCAGCGTCCCGTTCGTGCTGCCGAGGTCGCGGATGCGGTAGCCGCGGTCGTGCCGTTCGATGACCGCGTGCTCGCGCGACACCCGGGCCGAGGCAATGGTCAGATCGGCCGACTCGTGCCGCCCGATGGTGAACGGGAGCGACTCGAGCACGATTCGCTCGTCGACGGCCCCGTCGGCCGGATCGTGCTCCAGCCACGGTCGTCCCGCCTGACGCTCTTGAATGACTTGCGTTCGTATCATCCGCGATCCGACGGCGGCCGGCCGTTTGGCCGCAACGGCGCTGCGCGTCGGTCTCCTCGACTCATGATTTCTCGGACCTTGCACAGGAAGTATAGCATTGATTCGCCGACCTGCCGCGCGCCGTGACCTACAGTTGAGAAGGGTGTGGCGCGGCGCCGGTTGAAAGGGGCCGCCCGGTCCCGGCATTCTCCGAAAGGAGCGTTGGATTCCATGGACTCGCGATCGTTCAATGTGCTCGTGGCCACGGAGGATCGAGCCCTGCTGCGGCATCTGTCGCGTTTTCTCATCACCTTCGGTTACGAAGTGCAACAGGCCGCCGAAACGCAACTGGCGCGGGCGGCCCTGGAAACCGACGCGGTCGACCTCGCCATTCTCGACGGGGCCGACGGGCGATCGACCATCGACCTCTGCCGGCGGATCGGCGACGTCGACCGGCGCCGTCCCTTGTACACGCTGCTGATGGTCCACGACCCCCATCCCGACGACCTCGTCGACGCGATCGAGGCGGGAGTCGACGACTTCCTCCGGAAGCCGCTGGTCTACGGCGAGCTGCTCGTGCGGCTGCGGGCCGCCGCGCGCGGACTGGAGTTCGAGCGGCGAATCCGCGAGCAGGACTGCATCGAGCCGCTCACCGGCCTGCCCAGCCGACGGGCCTTCTGCGACCGCCTCCGCCGCGAGTTCGCCCGGACCGACGACGACGCGCTGGGAGCCTGCGTCGTGGTCGACGTCGACTTCTTCGAGCGGATCAATCGTCGCAGCGGCCGCGCGGCGGGCGACCGCGTGATCGGGGCCGTGGCCCGACGCCTCGCCGAGTTGGGCGAAGACGCCGCGACACTCGCCTGCTTCGGCGGCGCCCGGTTCGGCGTCTGGCTTCCCGGTCGCTCCGAGCCGGCGGCCTTCGATTGGGCCGAACGCGCGCGCACCGCTCTGGCGGAGTTTGAGATCGCCGCGGACGACTCGGGGCTCCGCGTCACGGCCAGCCTCGGGGTCGCCGCCCACGTGGGAGGCGACGAATCGCCCGAAACCCTCGTCGAGCGGGCCCTGACCGCGCTCCGCGCGGCCAAGCACTCGGGCCGCGACTGGGTCGCGCGCGACGGGCAATTCGACCGCGAATCGCTGGCGTGGCAAGACCTCGCCGCGCCGGGCAAGCTCTTCGAGCGAACCCTCGCGCGCGACGTCATGACCCCGTGCATCGCCCTGCTCCGCACCGACCATCCCGCAAGCCGGGCCGCGATGCTCTTGCAGCGCACCCGACTCATCGCCCTGCCCGTGGTCGACGACCGGGGCAAGCTCGCCGGGATCGTCTCCGAAGCGGAGCTTGCCCCCGCGGTTCCCGAGACCGCATCGCCGCGGGTCGGCGACCTGATGAGCTCCGAGGTATCGCAATTCGACGAGGAGGCCAGCTTCGCCGAGCTGATCCAGTTTTTCCAGCGAGCCGGCGGCGAGCTGATCGTGGTGACCGACCGGGGAAGCCCCACGGGGCTGGTCACCCCGCGCAATCTGACGGCCTTGAGCGAGCCCCTCAAGCGCGACCGCTTCGCGCCCCCGACACCCTACGCCACGACGAGCGATTACCTCGTGGTGCCCGAGCCGTGCCTGGTGGACGAGGGCTGAAAAGCGCCAAAGGCGCAGCGGCCGCCAGACCGTTCGCGCGTCGAGCGATGGGCGAGGGAGTCTACGGCGTCGCGGCTCGCGGCGGCTGGGCGACAACGAGCGCCTCGGCGAGTTGCTCCGGCGTCGCGGTGGCAGGCAGCACCCGGAGCGCGTAGGCGGCAATCGCGTCGTTGTACTTGCTCAGCCCGTCGAGAAACGCCCGCGTTTCCTCGGTCTGAAGGCCGATGCAGGCCAAGACCCCATCGATCGGCTGCCGGCCTTCGCGGTAGGCGGCGGTCGCGGCGGCGCGGGCCGCGTCGGCATCGACCACGGCGGCCGCCCGCCGTTGGACGCTCTGCGACAGGGCCGGGATGACCGCCGCGAGGCGCCGGACGGGCCACGACTGAACCACCCGGTCGGGCTGGGCTTCGAGCTTCAGCAGGTACGGGCCCGCGTGCGGTGGGGTGGCCGGCACGATCGGCGGCGCGTCCACGGCGCGCCCCGTCAGCCTGGCGAGCCGGAATTGCACCTCGACCAGTTCGAGCCGGGTCGCAAGCTGTCGTGCTTCAGCGGCCCGTCGGGCCGCGCGCACCCGGAGCATGCTCTCCGCCCCCAACGACTCGTGACGCCGCTCGAGGGCAATCGGCGTCAACTCTTCCAGCAGAGCGACCTCGTCGGCCAAGGCTTGTTGCTGTGCCACCAGACCCGCCGCCTGCCAGTAGGCCTGGATCGCGGCGGCCCGATCGGCCGATGGAACGCCCTCGAGACACTCCGCCAGGCCGACGGCGTCGCCCTCCGGCTCCGCTCCTTCCCGGTTGCCACAAAGGACCAGGCTCAACTGTTTCGCGCGGACCGCGGGATCGGCGTCGATCAGGGCCGGGTAGAGCGCTCCCGTAGGCCGCAACGCCCTCCGCTCCTCGACGGCCGCCTTCGGGGCGGCGTCTGGCTCGGGCGGGGCTGCGGCCTCTTCGACGGGCACCATCGGCTCCTCCTCGACGATGGCCTTCCGACCGGCCGCTTCCTCGCCGGAAGCCGGCGACGCCATCGCGTCGGGGTCGGGCGGCGCCGGCGGCGACTCCACCTCGGGTGTCGACGCATCGGCCGGCGGCCTGGCCGGCCCTTCCTCGGGAGATCGCTCGGGGCCGTCCTCGGTCGGAAGCAGCGACGGCGCCTTCTGCCCGAGCGAACGCAGCGACTCGCGGGGAGGGGCCAAGGTGGGCTCACGGCGCGTCGCGCCGGGCGACTCCCACGTGGCGCGTTCGACCTCCGAAGACTCGGCGGCCCGACCCGGCGAAAGCTCCCCTCCCTCCGTACGGATCAACATGGCGACGAGAACCCGGCTGTCGGTTTGAGGACCGGCCACCGCCAGGGCGTAGTCGGCAATGTCGTCGTTGTATTGACGGGCCGACGCCACCAACTCGCGGTTGCGCGTGCCGAGTTGCCTGAGCGAGTCGTGCAGTTCGGCAAACCCCGCGCGCCCGTCGCGGTAAGCCTCGGCAGCCGCCTCGAACGCATCTTCCGCGGCGTCGACCGCGGCCGCCCGGGCCGCGATCATCTGCTGATGCACGGGCAGCTTGCGATCGAGCAGCCGGGCCCGAGCCGGTGGGTTTCGCAACGAAAAGACCTCCTCAAAATGGGTCTGGTAGGTGCCCGAATGGGGCGAATCGGCAGGCAGCGGCAGCGGCGCCCCCGGCGCAAAACCGCATCGCTCGGCCAGATCGTGCTGGGCCTCGAGCAACGCGACCTCGGCCATCGACAAGGCCGCCGAGGCCGAGGCCCGGGCGACCTCAAGCAAGGCAGCGTCTTCGGGGCGGGCCTCGATCTCCTCCCACCGCAACGTATCCTCGAATGCGAAGCGGTATCGGGCCACCGCTTCGGCCAGTCGCCAATACGCCCGGGTCGCTTCGAGTTGTGCGTCCGTCGAGGGAACCGAGGCCAAGGCTTCGGCCAGGCGGATGGGGCGGCCCACGACGCGACCTCCCTCGGGCGGAGCCACGGCGGCGGCAATGCGTTGCGCGGCCGCGGGTCGCTCGGACGAGGATTGCGCGTCGCCCGCATCGCCTTGGCGCGGCCAAGCGACCCCCCACAGAAGCGCCAAGCTCAAGACAAAGACGTCATATCGTCGCATCGCCACGCCCCCCACAAGCAGGATTCTCGTCACGGTCGCGCACTGCTCAGGGTGCCATTTCCACCCGGCCGAGTCAATCCTCCCGCGGGCGTTTGCGGTTCTGCGGGTTTCGCGCAATCGTGCGCGGCCGTTATGCTACGGGGTTGCCGGCGGATGTGATTGCGTTGGCGGCGGGCGGATCGAGTCTTTGTTCGCAACTTCTGCCCGCCGGGCGCGCAGATCGTGGCGCACGTTGGAAACGTGTCCCACGCTGGGCAAGAAAAGCGGGCTTCCGCGGTGCAACATTCTGGCAGAGGGGAGAGTGATCGATGGCCTTTCGATGGCTGCTGGGAGACTGGGTGCGGCAGCGGGTTCACAAAACGGCCCGCGAGAAGCTTTCCGAGGCGTCGGAGCAGGCCGAGTCCCATCGGTCCAGCGCCCCAGAACCCCCCTGCGAAGTGGGGATCGTCTTCGCCCTGGGGATCGAGGCCGGGGGGGTCGAGGATCTCCTGGAGGGCGTCGTCCGAATTCGAGGGCACGGATTCGCCGTTTGCCGGGGAACGCTCAAGGGGCGGCACGTCGCGTTGGTTAAGGCGGGAACCGGACGCGAGGCGGCCGCCCACGCGACCGAGGCCCTGATCGCCGGGCACCGACCGACGTGGGTCATCTCGGCCGGTTTCGCCGGGGGATTGAGTCCCGAAGTCGAGAAGCACGACCTCGTGATGGGCGACAGCCTGGTGTCGTCCAGCGGCGATCAGCTCACGATCGATCTGAAGGTCGACCCCGAGGCCCTGGCCGAAACGCCCGGCGTCCACGTGGGCCGGCTGCTGTGCGTCGACGCGATCGTTCGAACCCCCGCGGAGAAACGGCGTTGGGGCGAGGCGCACCAGGCCCTGGCCGTCGACATGGAGACGTTTGCCGTGGCCGAGGTCTGCCGCCGCCGCAAGGTGCGGTTTTTGGCGATCCGCATCGTCAGCGACGCGGTCGACGACGCGCTACCCGGCGACGTGGGACGCATCGCGCACCAGAAGAGCCTCGCCGCCAAGTTCGGGGCGGTCGTGGGGGCCGTCTGGAACCGGCCTTCCAGCGTCAAGGACATGCTCCGGCTTAAGGAAGACGCCCTGATCGCCTCGGGCCGACTGGCGCGGTTTCTCGTCTCGGTGATCGAGCAATTGGCCAACTGAGGACGCGACGGCCTTTTCTCGCGGTCCCGCGTCTCGGTCCGACCGATAAAACCGATATGGGGAGGATCGACAAACGGCGACAGTTCGTCTTGGAGGAAAGCCGCGTTTTTGCTACCGTATCGCCTTGGAGGGAGACTTCGGTTTCGCGAGTTCCATCGCGAGGCGCTGCGGTACCTGGGCCGACACGGAAGGAGGCCAAGATGAGTTCCGACCAGAAGCAGGGCGTGCGGGTCCACATCCGCTGGATGATTCGCCGCGACATGCCCGAAGTGCTGGAGATCGAGTCAGAGTGCTTCGAGTTTCCCTGGCTCGAGGAAGACTTCATTCGCTGTCTCCGCCAGCGGAACTGCATCGGCATGGTGGCCGAATGCGACGACCGCGTGGTGGGGTTCATGATCTACGAGTTGAACAAGACTCGCATCCAGGTGCTCAATTTCGCCACCGCGGCCGCCTACCGGCGCCGCGGCGTGGGCTCGCAGATGATCGGCAAGCTGATCGGCAAACTGTCGACCGGCCGTCGCACGCGCGTCACCCTCGAAGTGCGCGAGACCAACCTGCCGGCCCAGTTGTTCTTTCGCGAGAGCGGGTTCCGCGCGGTCTCCGTCCTGCGCAACTACTACAACGACACGCCCGAAGACGCCTACGTGATGCAGTACCGCCTGCGGCCCGAGTCCGAACAGTTGTTCCAGCCCACGAACCGGATCGCCCGGCTGGCCGGATAACGCGCCGCACCGACGCCGCCCGGGCTCAAAGGCGAACCCGGGCTATCGTCGCGGCTTGTGCGGCACGCTACACTGGTAGCGACGCGCGCACCGCAACCGCGTGGCAGGTCGGCCTCGGCGCGGTGCCTCCCGAGCCGTACCCGCTGGACCACGGGGCCCCATGCTCTCGCCCGCTGCGACCAAAGTGCTTGCCCTCGGCGTGTTGGCGGGAATGGGCATCGCGCCGGCGGTCTTCTTTGCCGTGTGGTCGCGGCGTCTCCCCCTCACGCCGCTGCAGCGCCTTCTCTATCTCACGAACCTGGCGATGGGCCGGTTGCTTTGGCGGGCCGAGGTCCAAGGCCGGCTGTCGCTCGGGGCCGACCAGGGGGGGGTGATCGTCTGCAACCATCGCAGCCCCGTCGATCCGGCCTTCGTCATGCTGACCACTCGGCGACCGGTCCGTTGGATGGTCGCCAGGGAGTATTGTTCCCACCCCCTTTCGGCGTGGTTCTTCCGGGCTTGCGAGGTCATTCCCACGAATCGTCGCGGCAGCGACACGGCGGCGATCAAGGCGGCCATCCGGTACGCCCGGGCAGGCGGTCTGGTCGGCATGTTTCCCGAGGGGCGCATCAACACCACCGACGCGCTGTTGCTGCCGGGCCGCACCGGCGCGGCCCTCATCGCCCTGAAGGCCCGCGTGCCCGTCGTCCCCTGTTACGTGAGCGGCTCGCCGTTCGACGGGACGATCTGGCACAGCTTGATCACGCCCGCCCGGGTCCGGATCGTCGTCGGCGAGCCGATCGACGTGTCGGAGTTCGACGGGCGCGAGAACGAGCGACACGTGCTCGACGAACTCACGCGGCGATTCCTCCAACAGATCGCCCGACTGGCCGGAGAGCCCGACTTCGAGCCCCGCATCGCCGGACGTTCCGGTCGCGACCGGCCAAGCTCGGCTTGACACCAACCACGCAGCACGGATCGGCAATCCGTCCTGCCTCTTATCCAACGACGGGGTAAGCGCAGCAGACCACGCCATGACGCCTTCGTTCGATTTCGACGTGCTCGGCCTGGGGGCTGTGGCGGTCGACGACCTGCTTTACGTGGACGAATATCCCCTGCCCGACCACAAGGTCCGCGTGCGCCATCGCGAACGCCAGTGCGGCGGCCTGACGGGCACGGCCCTGGTCGCCGCGGCCCGAATGGGGGCCGCGTGCGCCTATGGAGGCGTGATCGGCGACGAGGAACTCTCGCGATACGTCGTCGCGCGGCTCGAGCGGGAGGGGGTCGATTTCGCGCCCGGCGTGCGCCGCGCCGACGCCCGGCCCGCCCATTCGACGATCATCGTCGACCAGCGGCACAACACGCGGACCGTGCTGGCCAGCCTCGCCGGAGCCGTCGGCGCCGACGACGAGTTGCCCGAGGCCGCGATCCTTCGATCGGCCCGGGTGCTGCTGGTCGATCACCACGGCCTGAAGGGCACGCTCCGCGCCGTGCGGATCGCCGCGGAAGCCGGCGGGCAAGTCGTGGCCGATTTCGAGCGCGATCCCGGGCCCCCCTTTGCCGAGCTGCTCGCCTCGGTCGATCATCTGATCGTTGCGGAGCGGTTCGCTCGCCAGGTGACGGGGCAATCGCGGGCGCCCGGGGGCGAACTGGCCCAGCGCCTGTGGAACGCGAACCGCAAGGCCGTGGTCGTGACCTGCGGGGCCGCGGGGTGCTGGTCGCTGGGGCCGGGCGCCGGGCCCCGGCACGAGCCCGCCTTCGCGGTCGACGCGGTCGACACGACCGGTTGCGGCGACGTGTTTCACGGGGCCTATGCGGCGGCGCTGGCGCGAGGCGACGCACTGGCCCGGCGAATCCGCCTTGCCTCGGCCGCCGCGGCGATCAAGGCCACGAAACGGGGTGGGCAAGCGGGCATTCCCACCCGCGCCGAAGTCGAAGCGTTCCTGGTCGACTCGGCGTGAGTCGGCGGATTCCGCTCGCCAGATATGTCGCAAATTCTTTTTCAATAGGCACTTGCGACTTGCACCCTCGGCGAGGATCGCGGGCGTTCGCAGAAAACGTCCGGAATTCTGCAAGTCGCGCGCGAACCGATTCGATAGCGGATGTGTCTTGAGGGCACGGGTGTCGCCCGCGAGGCCGACGGTCTACCCGACCGTCGGCGACGGCCCTTGACACGGGCCGCGGATTATGGCACCCTACATTTTGTGGGGATGTTTCGCTTCCCTGGGGGGCGATTCGCTTCCCACCCGAGTTGTACTGTTCTCTCCAACCGCGCGAGGCGCAAAGGTCCGATCATGCATCGTGCAATTCGCAACGTCACTGCCGGCAACGTCGACGTCCATGGCATCGGCCAGGTCGTGGTCCGCGTCGTGACCGTCTTGCGTATGCATGGCCTGCGCTTCCTCGATGCTGCGCGGTTTCTCCGAGTTCGGCTCGCCCGGCGCATGGCCGCCGCTCTGCCGGTAGGCAGTTCGAGCCTGTACGCGGCGCAAGCGGTCGCGACGTGCACGTCGGAGCCTACGGGTTCGGGCAGGTGCCTGAAGCGCCGCGATTGGCGCTGCGACGGGCCGGGAGCCGCCTTAGGGTTCGGGAGATTCTGAAGCCCCATCGGCCGGAATCGAACCTGAGCTTCTGAGCGAAACCTCGGCCCAGCCGGCGGCGGAAGGTCCGTGCCTTCGTCCCTGTCCCGCCGTTGGCAGCCCGCGGGCTTCCGGTTCGATTCCGCGCGAGGGAGAAAGAGAGAGAACCATGACGCTGATGCAACAGGAATACACCTTCGACCAGAAGCAGCTTACCGGCCTGATCCGCGACGCGCAGCAGGGCGACCGGCAGGCTTTCGAAACGCTCTTCGAGCGCTACCAGCGCGCCGTCTACGCGACCGTCTTCCGGCAGCTCGGCAACGAGGCCGAGGCCCAGGAGGTGTGCCAGGAGGTGTTCATCCAGGCGATGCGCAAGATCGGGCAACTCCACGACCCGCTCTGCTTCGGCGGATGGCTCCGTTCGATCGCCCGGCGCATGGCGATCAACCGGGCGCTCCGCGCGCGGCCCACGGTCCGCTTCGACGCGGAGAGCGTCGAGATGACCTGCGCCGATCGGACGCCCCTGAACGACGTGCTGGCCGAAGAGCGGCGATGCCAGGTCCACCTCGGGTTGGATCGGCTTTCGGCCATGGATCGCGACACGCTCGTGGCCTTCTACTTCCAGGGCCAGTCGCTGGTCGAGATGAGCGACGCCTTTGACTCGCCCGTCGGCACGATCAAACGGCGCCTGCACGTCGCCCGCAAACGGCTGGCCAGGGAGCTTGCCGCCCTGGCCCCCGCGTAGCCGACGCTGGGCCCGGCGGGCAACCGGCCGATGGACCGTTGTGGCGCGGTCGTCTCGCCGGCGTTCGCAGAGCAGGTGAGACGCCCGCGTCACAACGTCCTGTTATTCGCGAGGCGCGCCGACGGGCCGTCCCGCGTCGCGGCTATGCGGTGCGGGCTACTGGGCCAGCAGCGGCGCGTCGCTTTGCAGCAGTCGGGCGTCGTCCCAGGTCTCCCGGGCCCTGAGACGCAGGCTGTTGCGGCGGGCGTCGGCGGCGGGTTCGTCCCGGCCCAGCTCCGACAGCACGCGGCTGAGCACGTCGTAGGCCAGCGGCAACGAGCTGGCGGCCACCCGATCGTCGGCGAGCTCGGGCCGGCCGGCCAACTCGGCCAGCCCGCCGGCGCTGGCTTCGAGCAGCTCGCGCGCCCCCTCGAGCGATTCGAGGTCGCCGACCGCCAGGCTCCGCCGGGCGCTCACCTCGCCCAGACGCAGGCGCAGAAACTCCAAGAGCACCCGATTGTGCGACGGCAGGTCGGGAAACTCGGCGACCAGGGCGTCTTGCGCCTCGAAGGCCTGCCGGAAAAAGCCCTCTGCTTCGGCCAGACGGCGAGACCTCGCGCAGATCGTGCCCAGCTTGGCGAGCACCAGCGCCCGGGCCCGGGCATAATGGGGAATGGCCGGATTCCGCTCGACCAGCCAGCTCGACTCCTCCAGCGCCTTGCGCAGACTTCGCTCGGCCTTTGGCGACGGGGCCGACGGTCCCTGCCAGGGAAACAGGCCCACGTGGACCCAGGCGTACGTGGCGGTCAGCTCGTACCGGTAGTCGGCCACGCCCGGGAATTGCTCCTTGAGTTCCTCGAGGATGCGAATCGCCTGCTCGCGTCCCCGCGCGCGTTCGGCGGCGATTTCCGAGCCGGGGCCAATGCCGGAGGGCCGGTGGCAAAGGGCCAGCAGAAACCGGTAGTCGGGCGCCGCCGGTCTTTCGCGGACCAGCTCTTCGAGGAGTTCGACCGCCGACGCGCGATACGCGTCGACCGCGGCGCCTCCCGCGTCGGCGCCCGGCGCGGTCGCGTCTTCCCCGTCGGTCAGCGCGGGGCGCTTGTTGCTGAGGAAATAGTAGGTTCGCGCTAGCTCGTATCGGTAGGCTTCGTCCGACGGGCCGTCCCGATGGAATGCTTCCAGAACGCTTAGCGCCCTGCGGTGCGAGCGGTAGGCCCGATCGGGTTCCTGCTTGGCCGAGCAGAGGTTGCCGATCTCGTTGTGGCAGCAGGCCAGCTCGGCGCGGACCGCCGCGTCGGAGTCCTCCCGCGCGGCCAGCGCCGCGAGCTTGTCGACCGCCTTGAGGTATTCGTGCTCGGCGCGATCGAGCTGGCCGAGGCGCTGGCGGATGTCGCCCACGCGACGCCCGGCGATCGCCGATTGCAGCATGACGTGCGCGTCGTCGCCGGCCTGTTCGGCGAGGCGGTCGTAGAAGACGAGGAGGTTCTCGAGCAGGGCCGCGGTCTCGCGCGAGACGGGCACGGGCAGGCCGGGCCGGTCGAGCGGGTCGCCCGACCGCAGCCCGATGCAGGCGCACGCCTCGCCCCCGGGATCGGAGTCGGAGGCGATCCAGACGCGATCGGGCGAAAGCTGCCGATAGATGTCTTCCAGCACGTCCAAGGCCACCTGCGAGGTGGCTTCGGCGCGGGCCAGCGCGGCCGTGGCTTCGGTGTAGGCCCTTCGGGTGTGCATCAGGCCGACGAGGCCCGTGCCGACGAAGGCGATCAACAGGACCCCGGCCAGCGCCGAAACGCCCGCCAGGGCCGGGTTGCGGCGGCACCATCGCCACGCCCGCTCGACCAGCGTGGCGCGGCGGGCGCGGATCGGCCGGTCGTCGAGAAAACGCCGCAGGTCGGCGCCCAGCTCCGCCGCGGTCGCATAGCGTTTCGACGGCTCGGCAGCCAGGCACTTGAGGACGATCGTTTCCAGATCGCACGGAACGGCCGGATCGATCTTGCGCGGCGGCGCCGGCTCCGGGGCGGCCGGGCGCCCGTCGGCAAAACGCCGCCGATCGGTATCCTCGAACGCCGGCCGGAGGGTCAGAAGCTCGTACAGCGTCAAACCCAGGGCGTAGACGTCGCTGCGCGCGTCCGCCTCGCCGCGCAACTGCTCGGGAGCCATGTATCGCAGGGTGCCCACGACTTCGCCGCTCCGGCTGGCCTCGGAAGAATCGACGGCGCGGGCCAGGCCGAAATCGGCCACGTAGATCACCCCGCCTTCGTCGACCAGGAGGTTCCCCGGCTTGATGTCGCGATGCAACATCCCCTGGGCGTGCGCGTAATCGAGAGCCTCGGCGGCCTGGACGCCGATCCGGGCGACCGCCCGCCAATGCTTCGCGCGACGATCGCAACCGCGGCGCGCGCCGCCGTCGCGGCGGTGCGCCGGCGCGCCGGCCTCGGTGTGGTCCTCCTGGGAGGGGCGCAGTCGTCGCGTCAAAGACCGGCACGAGGCCGTCGTGTCGGCCGACGCGTCGGCCGGCAACTCGGCCGAGGCCGGCGACGCGCCGAACCGCCGGGCCGTCAGCGAGCGGACCACGCTTGCCAGATCGAATTGCGAGGCGGTCGAGGCCGCCGAGGCGGCGGACGACTCGGTCGGGCTGCGAAGCTCGCGCAGGACTTCGTCGAGCCCCACGCCTCGAACGAGCGGCATGACGTAGTAGTGCAGCCCGTCCTGGTCTCCGACGCCGAAGACGGGCACGATGTTCGTGTGGTGCAGCCTCGCGGCGGTCCGGGCCTCGCGTTGGAATCGCTTCAAGTCCTTATCAAGCAGGAGGACGTGCCTGGGCAAGACCTTCAGCGCCACGCGCCGCCCGAGCGATTTCTGCTCGGCCTCGTAGACGATGCCCATGCCGCCTCGCCCGATCTCTTGAATCACGTCGAAGTCGCCCAGATGCCCGGGGACGGCGGCCGCACGGCTTTGCCGCGCGACCGCCTCGCGCCGGGCACGCTCGTCGGCGCGGAACTGCTCCATCATGGCGACGGCGGGAAGCAGCTCCTCGATCGCGTCGGCGTACTGGGGATACTTGGCGGCATATTCGGCCACCGAGGGAAGCTCGCCCCGTCGGCACCGCGCGGCAAACTCGTCGGCAAGCAACTCGAGCGGATCGCGCTGTTGGGCCGAATCGATCATGACGGGCTACTCCGAAACGGGCACGGCGCGGCGCAGCCGCTTGAGCGCTCGAAGGTAGCGCTTGCTCGCCGCGTATTTGTCGATGCCCAGCACCTGGGCCACTTCGTTGTTGCTCAGCTCCTCGAGATGCCGAAGCACGAGCACCTCGCGGTCGATCGCGTCGAGCTTTTCGAGGGCGGCCCGCAATTCCGAAATCGCCTCGGCACGAACCGCGAACTGGCTGGGGCTGGTGAGGCTGTCGGCCAATTGGGCCACCAGCGGGCCCGAGTCGGTCGCCGACCGCCCCCGATCGAAGGCCACTTCCCGGCTGACGTCGCGGTTCTTTGCTCCCAGGTAACGCCGATGGGTGTCGATCAGGATCTGGGTGGTGATCTGGCGAAGCCAGACGAAGAAGGGCACGGTAGGGCGGTCGAGGAAGTCGCCGACGCGCCGCGCCGCTTCGACGAAGGCATCCTGCAGCACGTCGTCGCCGTCGACCTTGCCGAGCAGCCGGCCGTCCATGCGCAGGGCCACCATGCGCGCCAGCTTCTCGCGGTGGCAATCGAACAGCTCGGCAACGGCGTGCTCGCCCCCGGCACGAAGCCGATCGAGCTCGCCGTCGGATTCGTTTCGGTCGGTCATCTCGCGTCTCGTGATGGGAGGTGGCGCGGGGACTCCAAGGTCCATGCGGACCGCGGGTCGGTGGACACCATCGCTTTCAGGAAAGCTCGACTTAGGGTTTTTCTGTACACAAAACGCTCCGGCTACATGAACGGGCACGACGGGATGACAGGAGGGGGCGCGGGCATCGTGCCCGCACGGTGCGGTGGAGACGGCCCCCCTCTCCAGTCGTGCACGGTCATTCCGGGCACCTCACTTCGATCGGGCTGAACTCGGTGGTAACGCTCGTCAGGCAACAGCCGACCCAGGCGACGGCGTCGAGCTTCCGCTCGAGCGAGGCCTCGACGGTCGCGCCGAGCATGGTCGCGGCGACCTTCTGGGCCTCGAGATCGACCGTGACGCAAATCTCCGCCACTTCGTTCGCCTTGACGTCGATCGGCCTCGAGACCGACCGACCGCCGGCCAGCGGGCCCTGGACGATGAAGAGCCGCTTGCCGCTGATGCGGAAGCCGCACTTCACGAGCTGCTCGTCGGCCGGCCCGTCGCCGAAGGCGACGAAGCCGTTACCCGGCGTGTCGGGCGAGGGGGCGCCCGGGTTGGGCCGCACGCGCACGCGAAACACGGCCTGCCGGGTCAGCGGCGGCTCGATTCTTCGGAGGGCCAGCCCGACCTCCCGGGGCGCGGTCTGCATGCGGTAGCCCAATTCGGAAGGCCCGACCCCGATCGCGGCCAGGTGTTGGAAGTCGGGGTGCGAGCGGGTTTCGACGAATCCCGCGCTTGCCGCGGGCACGGGGCCCGGTTCGACCTCCGGGGCCGATTCGAGCGGTTGGCCTTCGCCCCGGCCCAGGCACAGCACCTTGCCGTCGAGGGTCGAGAGGTACAGGCGTTCGCCCGCCGCGGCCATGCCGTCGAACACGGGCGGCGACTCGAGCCGATAGGCGGCCTGCTTCGCGCCGTCGCGCTTGGCAACGGCCATCAACCGTCCGCCTTTGCGCCCCTCGAAGGCCGCCACGTGCTCGGCCATGCGCCGTTGCACCTCCTCTTCGCCATAGAGCGCATACACCTCGAGTTCGTCGGCCTCGATCGGCGGACCGGCCACGAAGAGCGTGTCGCCGGCGGCCACCAGCGCCCGGCCCAGAAAGGGAATCGCCCGCGACCAATGGTAATCGAGCCGGGTGGGAACCACCGGCCCGAAGATCGACGCGCCCTGCTTGCGGGGCGGCTGGTTCGGGTGGGGGTTGATGATGCCGGGTTCCTTGGCGCAGGCGAACAGATGGTAGCGGTTCGGCGTGCCCGTCAGCCCCAGCGGCACCCGGCCGAAACCGTAGACCGTCGCATCGTCGACCGCGAGGATGCGTCCCGAGGGCGCCCGGTAGCCGGCCAGATACCATCCGCCCGCCCCGCCGATGAACGAGCGCCCGAAGAGCCAATAGGAGCGGTGCCACCACGAATCGTCCAGAAAGCCCGTGGGGGAGAACAGGTGGGCGGTCGCACCGCGCTGCTCGGTGTAGTCGCGGGGCGTGACGACCTCGGTGCGATTGCCGTCCAGATCAAAGGGCTGGGATCGCATGTAAACGTGGCGGCCGTCGCACGAGAGCACGTCGGGCAAGGCCACGGGCAGATTCGGCCACCGGACGTCGCGCTGCAGCGTCTCGTCGGTGCCGGGATACCGGTCGTCGAGCACGGTCTCCGAGAGCTTCCTGCCCGAGCGGGCGTCGAGCCGCACGAGGCGCATTCCGCCGTCGAGCCACATGCTGCGGCCGGCCACGCAGTAGACGACGCCCTCGTGAACCAGCACGCTGCCGTGCACGGGCCAGACCGATTCGATCTGCTCGCAGGCCATGAGGCGCCGGTCGATCGGCGCGGCCCGGAATCGCCACGCCGTCGCGCCGTCGGCGGCGCGCAGGCAGTAGACGTATCCGTCGGCCGACCCGAACAGCACGCGGTCGCGCCAGATCGTGGGCGGCGAGTCGACGCGCGCGCCGGCCGTGAAACGCCACAACCTCTTGCCCGAGCTCGCGTCGAGCGCGTGGACGGTGTGCCGATCGACCGCGCCGACGACGACCTTGCCGCCGGCGATCACCGGGCTGGTCAGCTTGCCGCCGATCTCCGCCGCCCAGAGCCGGTCGAGTTCGGCCGGCACGCCGATCGCGGTCGAGCCGCTTCGGGCGGCGTCGCCTCGGTAGGTCGGCCAATCGTCGAGCCGGGAACCCGGCGAGCCCGGCGAAAGGGCCCGCGCCGCTTCGTACGCCGGCCCACGCACCAGGCGGTCGTCGTCGGGCAGGTCAATCGGCACGCGGCGCGAAGGCGACTCGGGGGCCAGGGCGTTGAAAGCGTTCAGCTTCGCCAGCGGATAACAGGCACAGGAGTGGGGCGGCGCGTACAGCAGCCCGTTGCACGGCATGATGCCGTAATTGCACGCGCCCCGCACCCAGTGATGGGCCGCCCAATGCTCGGAGCGGAAGTCGACGAACTCGATCCCGGTTCGGGAGGTGAGGATATAGTTGCAGGTGGCCTTGGCCCGGTGACAGCGATGGTGCGGCATGTGGGGCCAGTCGTCGGGCGCGAACTCGCGGCGAACCTCGCCCGTGCGGACGTCGCGGCCCGTGAACACGCCCGAGTCGCGGCGGTTCGTCGTCGCGCCGCACCAGACCAGGCCGTCGACCACGAACAGATCCTCGGCCGAGGCGTAGCCGGAAGTCGGGTGGGGGGCGGTCCACAGCACGTCGCCCGTCTCGGCCGACATGGCCGTCATGGTGTCGTCGCCGCCGCGGATGGGATCCATGTTCTCGCCGCCCGCGAACAGCACCACGTCGCCGTACGCGACCAGCGTGGGGCCGAAGAGCACGTGCATGGGCTTCCATCGGGGAACCGGTTTCGACGCCCAGCGGTCGCGGCCGCTTTCCGCGTCGAGGCACACGACCCGATCGCCGTCGTGGAAGTAGACCCGATCGCCGGCCGCCGCCAGGGTGATCGGGGCGACGCGCGACGCGCGATCCCAGAGGCGACTGCCCGTTCGGGCGTCGATCGCCGCGATGTGGCGGGGCTTTTCGTCCCAGTTCCAATGGGCGCCTGCCCGGCGGAGCGTGTCGACCGAATCGCGCGGCAAGGCCTTGTAGGCGTCGAGTTCGGGGTTGACCAGCACGAAGAGCGTGCCCTCGGCAAGGAGGATCTCTTCGGCCCCCTCCGTGCCTTCGTAGGTGCGAACGATTCGACCCGTCGCCGCGTCGAGCGCCGTGACGGGCTCGCCCACCCCCAGGGTGACGTACACCGTATCGCCTTGGGCGACCAGCCGCCGCATGAGCCCGGCGGGCCCTCGTTTCAGAGGCCAGAGATGGGCGTGCCACGTTTCGATCGAACGCTCCCAGAGCACGGTTCCGTTGAAGGCGTCGCTCGCGATCAGGGTCCACTTCGGCGGCATCTGAACCGACCAGCGCGGGCCGAGGTCGACGATGTAGAAGATGCGGCCCCCGGCCGAGACCATGGCGCTGAAGCCCGACAGGTGGTCGTGATGCCGCAGCCACGCGGGCGTGCCGATCCACTGGGAATGCCTGGGAGGCCCCACGACGGCATCCCGGGCCACGGCATTGCCCGTCGCGTCGTACTGGTAGTGCGTCCACTGGTCGATATCGTCGGGCCACGGCTTGACGGTCTTCGACCAGGCGCCGTCGCGTTCGACGCAGGCCACGCCGTTCGGCGCGAGCACGCGAAGCATCTCGCCGTCGTCGACGGTACAGCCTTCGCTCACGACCAGCAGGTTCACGAGGTGGTCGACGTAGGGCAGCCGGCCGCCTCGCCACGCGTCGATCGTGACGTTGCCGTCCAGTCCGAGCGACGCGATCAGGTCGCGTGCCCGCGAGACGGCGTCGGGATCGGCTTCGAGGCCCTGGACCACGTAGCTTGCGTTGACGCGCAGGGCGGCGGTCAGCTTTCCGTCGCCGCCGCCGAGATGGACCACCAGCCCGCCCCGCACTCCGGTTTCGGAGACGATTTGCCTCGCCCGCTCGGCCGCCGTGTCGGCCGCCGCGTCGTCCGCGGGACAGAACGCGGCGAAGCAGGCCATCGCGATCGCCGCCGGCACGGCCGCGGCAACCGGGCCCGAGTCGAAGCGTTGCATGATCGTCTCCCTTCGTGCGGTCGTGGGTGAGGACGGCCGGACCTTCTCTTCCGCGGCGCGCGTGGGCCGACCATCACTCGATTCTGTTCGGCCGGAGGCGGCCGGTCAATCGACTCGCGCGTGAAGGCCGTCTGTGTCGGACGCCTCTTTCCATCCCCCCAGA
>Ga0334901_1000753_pt1 | contig 40506 bp, 38 predicted proteins | sample GraSluR3_MG_3_FD_207216 | JGI IMG/M metagenome (GOLD analysis project Ga0334901, IMG submission 207216) | Sludge microbial communities from methane-producing bioreactor in Wageningen University, Netherlands - Granular Sludge_15_08-R3 | ecosystem: Engineered > Bioreactor > Anaerobic >...
GTGCGATCGTCCACCTGTTCACGGTGCTGAACCGCAAGAAGGGAATAACTGATAGCGACCAGGGCGGTGTGCGCAAAAATCCCGTCATAAGACAAACCCTGGTATTTAGCGAGTCGAAGATAGTGCTTGCACATCTTGAAGTACACTTCAATGGACCAGCGTTTTCCATAAAGCTGGATGATTTCATCTTCAGAAAGTTGGATATCGGTTGACGCTAAGACCAGATACTCTTTGCGTTTACGACGGTTGCGGACGTATACGAGTTTCAGGGGTAAGACCTCTCCCTCAACAACCGCTTCTACAACGGTAGAAAGTAGGTAGCGTGAGCGTCCACGACGTTTTTTCTGAGCGTTGAAGATCGCTTTCACGTCCATCATTTGACCATTGAACCGGTAATAAACCTTTTTCGACCGTTTCACCATAGCGACGGTATGAAGGCCAAGTTGACGCAGCTGCTGAAACATTTTAGGACTAGAGAACCAAGAATCAAACAAAACATAGGATGCTCGGACGCCATGCCTCAGGGCAGAAGAAAGCAGTTCTCGAACCACATCAGGCGCTTTACGCTGGGCCTGAAGCTTCCGCTTTCCAGAATGGGTGCGAGCATCAGCTTTTGTACCGCATACCTGATTCTGACCCGAAAGCAAGGAAAAGGTGACCGGCAAAAAAGTGTTGCCGTCACTCCAGCCTAGTTGAAGAAACCGAAAGCCGCGCACATGCCGATGGTTGGCGTGGTCGAATTGAAACGCCGCCAGCTCCACGCGTTTCGCATGGGCGCGTTCATACATGGAATCATCCACAATGAACACAGGCTTCCGTGCCGAATCCGTCAAGGGTTTAATGAACTGAATGATCCGGCAACAGAGCAGAATCAGAAACTTTTGCCAGTTAATCTTGCCGTTGTTGAGCAGGTTGCGAAAGGTCTTATCCGAGAAGTTCAGCTGATTTTGATGCTTCAAATAATCGCGATACGCTGACTTGTTTGAAAAGACCGTGCTAATGAGATAACAGAACAGTACCCGGAAGGGGACCCCCTTTGCCTTTGTGGCGTTTGAGGCTCTCGCAAGTTGACTCAAACGAAATCGTGTAAAAAATTCCTGGACTGAAGAAGAAATTCCAAGAGATGGATGGTCATTTCGTGATATACTTTTCATGGCATGAACACTCCTCGGTTAATTGGGATTCGACACTTCAATTATACCGAGTTATCGGTGTTCTTGCTTTTATTTTTGTGCTAATCCTTTACAGGATAAGCTGTGAAGCCCATTTTTGATGTTTCAAGTTTTAGTTAGTAATAAAAATTCAACTTTCTCGATTAAACGACAATTATGTAAACTTGCATTCTGTAATAAAGGAGTGCGATGCTGTGCAATTTTTACATTCATTTAAGTGGGCGTTTACATTCCACAAGGTTGCCTTAATGTTGTTTGGTTACAATTGAAGGGTACAAATGCGGAGAAATTCAATACAGGCACTGTGGCTGTCATGGTCATGCGCTTTATTCAATCCAAGTGGTAAAACCGCTCACTGAAAACACAAGTTACACGATCCTTGGTCCGTATTCTAATAAATACAGGGGGTTCCCATTGATGAAACTCGCCATTTTTACAGATACGTACGCACCTCAGGTCAATGGCGTAGCGAAAACATTGAAGCGTTTAACGGACTATCTGAATCAAAAAGGTATTGATTACATAGTCTTCGCCCCTCAGAATGTAAATGATGAGTGGGAAAGCGTCAGTATTCAAAAAATTAAAAGCATCCCATTTGTTGTTTATCCTGAATGCCGTCTTGCTCTTCCGAATCTCCACTTTGTTAAAAAGCAGTTAACTCATTTTCAACCCGACTTAATTCATGTGGCCACGCCGTTCAATATGGGGCTGATTGGAAGGTATTATGCGGGAAAACTGAATATCCCCCTCGTTGGCTCCTATCACACCGATTTTGACGCATACTTGAACTACTACAAAATGGACTTTCTTTCTCCCGTTCTTTGGCGTTATTTGCGTTGGTTTCATAATTCCCTACAAAGAACGTTCGTTCCTTCGCAAGTGACAAAGGAACAACTGGAAGCAAAAGGTTTTGACAATCTTAGTATTTGGAGCCGCGGGGTCGACTGCAGTATGTTTCGTCCTCAAGACTCGGCTAAACTGATTCGTGAAAAATATGGCATATGCTCAAAATACATGCTTTCATTTGTCGGACGGCTGGCACCGGAAAAGGATATTGAAACTTTAGTAAAGATCATAAATCAAGTGAATACGAAGCGGCAAAAAGATGTGCACTGGCTGATTGTCGGAGACGGACCACTTGCCGAGGAGACAAAAGCGGTGTGCGGTGAAAATGTGACGTTCACCGGCTATCTCAACTCGAGTGAATTAGCGCAGGTTTTGGCTTGTTCCGAATTAATGATCTTCCCCTCGCCAACAGAAACATTTGGTAATGTGGTGCTGGAAGCGATGGCGTGTGGAACGCCGGTAATCGGTGCGAACAGCGGCGGTGTTAAGACGATTATTAGCAATAATAAAAATGGAATCCTCTGCAAGTCAAAAAATAGTGCTGCGTTTTCCGAAGCAACCTCTTTTCTTTTGGACCATACAAGTCTGCGGCAGTCAATGAGTGCCGCAGCCCGTCACTATGCTCTTGAGCAAAGCTGGGATCGGATTTTTGAACAATTATTGGATGATTACATCAATATACTTGAAAAACAACATGCCCATTGGCTCATGGCCCATGGATAAGTCGTCAATTAGATTTTGCTGTGAAGATTAATGGAGGCAGTACTTGGTCAATCTTTTTCTTCTGAAAATCATTGAAAGAGTATTGACTTTGAGGCTCTGAGGACTATTATAGATGGTGTAAAGAAAACGTTTTCAAAATCATATGTAAATGCAATAGCTATTTTTTTATCAACGTCATGTGAAATAATTCACAAATAAAGGAGACGGGCTTTATGTTAAGAGCAGCTCATCACTAAAAGATCAACTATTGGATCTGCTTGCAGAGAAATGAGCAGCGAAACATTCTGTTGCATGCATTGGTGACGGATGAGTTTATTAGGAAAATTGAAAATCTCTCGGATCTCGCACTGTTGCTTGCACGTTTAATCGTATTGGAATCAAAGTAGTTTGCAAGGCCCCTTCCTGATGTACCGGAAGTTATTGAATTCGAAAAAAATCATGAATTTTTCATCTTAACATAGGAGTAAAAAGACCGCTATTTAGGGGATTTTTAAAAAAAGTAGAAAAAGGGAGTGTTTACAATGGAACAAGAAGTAAAACCTAGGGTAAAAAAAGTGTTGTCTGATGATGAAAAAAAAGCTTTGATGGAAGAAGCGAAAAAATATACGTCCGGATTGGTCGATAAAGCCTTGGAAGCAGAAAAAGCATATTCCGAGTTTACACAGGCACAGGTTGATAAGATTGTTGCTGCAGCAGCTCTGGCAGGATCAGAAGCAGCTTTGATGCTTGCACATGAGGCAGTTGATGAAACCGGACGCGGAGTTGTTGAAGATAAGGACACGAAAAATCGTTTTGCAACTGAAAATGTTTACAATACAATCAAGAATGACAAAACAGTCGGTGTGATTCATGAGAATAAAGTTGCCGGCGAAGTTCAAATCGCGGCTCCATTGGGAGTATTGGCGGGGATTGTACCAACGACTAATCCTACTTCAACGACAATGTTCAAATCATTACTGGCATTGAAAACACGCAATGCAATCGTTTTTGCCTTTCATCCGCAGGCGCAAAAGTGTTCTGCTCATGCAGCCAAAATAGTATATGATGCAGCCGTAGCCGCCGGCGCGCCTAAAGATGTTATTCAATGGATTGAAAAACCGTCGCTTAACAATACAACAGCTCTAATTCGCAATACCAAAATCGCTTCTATATTAGCAACCGGAGGTCCGGGGATGGTTAATGCGGCATTGCAATCAGGTAATCCGTCCATGGGTGTCGGTGCCGGTAACGGGGTAATATTTGTTGACCACACAGCGCATCTTGACCGGGCAGTTGAAGATTTGCTGCTGTCGAAACGATTTGACAACGGAATGATCTGCGCTACTGAAAACTCAGTGGTTGTTGAAGCGCCAATCTATGATCAATGGATGGACAGAATGCTGGAAAAAGGCGCGTACCTTGTTCCTAAGAAAGATTATCAAAAAATAGCTGATTTCGTTTTCAATGACAACCATGGTGTAAACGGGCCGGTTGCCGGCAGACCTGCTCAATGGATTGCAAAACAGGCAGGTATCATTCTTCCGGAGGGCAAGGATGTTATGTTGTTTGAGCTTGATCCGAAGAACATCGGCGAAAAACTCTCCTCTGAGAAGCTTTCTCCGCTGCTGTCTGTTTATAAAGCTAAGAATCGTGATCAAGCGGTTAAAATTGTTGCAGCGCTTTTGGATTACCAAGGAGCAGGACACAATGCAGCGATTCAAATCGGCTCACAGGCAGATCCATTTATCAATGAGTACGGCGAAAAGACTAAGGCCGCTCGAATTCTAGTGAATCAACCGGATTCAATCGGAGGCATTGGCGATATTTACACAGATGCATTGCGTGCAAGCTTGACTTTAGGAACAGGATCATGGGGGAAAAATTCATTGTCACATAACTTATCAACTAAAGATTTATTGAATATCAAAACCATCGCAAAGCGTCGTAATCGTCCGCAATGGGTTCGTTTACCAGAAAAAATATATTATGAAAAAAATGCAATTTCTTATCTCCAGGACATTGAAAAAATTTCACGGGCATTTATTGTTGCGGATCCGGGAATGGTTAAATTCGGTTTCGTTGACAAGGTTTATGAACAGTTGGGAATTCGAGATAGTGTGGTAAAAACGTCGATCTATGGGGCCGTTCGACCTGACCCGACACTGGGGCAGACGATCGAAATCGCAAAACAAATGAGCGAGTTCCAACCGGATACAGTCATTGCAATCGGCGGTGGATCTGCGCTAGATGCGTCTAAAATTGCCCGCTTTATCTATGAGTACTCACTGGAACAAGAACCCGGATTCTTAGACAGCTATGAAAAAGTCAGTGAGTTGTTCACGCGTTTGCAGCAGAAATTTATCGATATTCGCAAACGAATCGTTAAGTTCCATCATCAAACGCAAACCCAGCTGGTTGCCATCCCGACAACATCCGGAACAGGGTCTGAGGTAACGCCGTATGCGGTAATCACAGACGATAACACACATGTTAAATATCCATTGACTGATTATGAACTGACACCGCAAATTGCCATCGTCGATCCGGAATTTGTCATGACCGTTCCGAAAAGAACCGTTGCTTTGTCCGGACTGGATACACTGTCTCACGCTTTGGAAGCCTATGTTTCAGTTATGGCATCTGAATTTACACGTCCGTGGTCACTGCAGGCAATTAAACTTGTCTTTGAAAACCTGGAAGAGTCGTATAAGTTTGATCCTAAGAACCCGACGTTCTCGGGTGAGCAGGCACGCGAAAAAATGCATTATGCTGCTACTTTGGGTGGTATGGCGTTTGCCAATGCCTTCCTGGGAATCAATCACTCGATTGCACATAAAACCGGTGGGGAATTTGGATTACCGCATGGTTTGGCCATTTCAATTGCAATGCAGCATGTTATTCGTTTCAATGGTGTCTCTGGCAGAGTAAAACGGACGCCGTTCCCTCGTTACGAAGTATATCGCGGTCAAAAAGACTATGCCGACATTGCACGTTCATTGGGCATGCAAGGAACCAGCGATGCAGAACTGGTTGAAGCATTCTGTGGTAAGGTAGCAGCTTTAATGAAAGCTTTGGATGTTGTGCCTAAACTGTCGGCCAATGGTGTGACTCAGAAACAATTTGACGATGCACTTGATAAATTGGTTGACTTGATCTATAACGACCAATGCACACCGGCCAATCCGCGTCAACCGGGACTGGATGAAATAAGACAATTGCTGATTGACCAGTTTTAATGAATATGTTTATTAGCATTAAGTAAATCTGAAGCAATAGTCCCGATTCTACAGGGGTTGAACACACCTGTTTCGGATTTATTGCGTGCAACAAGTGAAGAAAGTGAATGAACCTCCTAAGGTGAACGAACAAATTCAACTTTAGGAGGATTTATTATGGTCAAATAGTCAATGGATTATGTCTCTTGCCGAAACTATTGAAAGTCAAGATCATGCACGATCATGCGCAATCCGTAATGCACATTTGAAAAAGCTAACGAGTAGACAGATCAAATGTAATGATTTAGTATTACTTAGTAAAGTTGAATATATTCTTCGGGGCAGGGTGTAATTCCCGACCGACGGTAATAAGCAAGTAAGCTTAAAGTCCGTGACCCGCAAGTTTGCGGTGGATCTAGTGAGAGTCTAGAGCCGACAGTTAAAGTCTGGATGGGAGAAGAATTTAGTATTATTACAATTCTAACTAGGATTGTATCTTTTTTGCTATGGTCTAGTTAGAAAATAATAAAACTAAGTTTAGTTTGTGTTGCCCCGTAGGTTACTACGGGGCTTTTTGCATCTTTAAAAGAAAGGGGGACGTGCAAATGGATGAACGGTTCATGAAAAAAGCAATTGAGCTGGCTAAAAAAGGTGGTCGAAACACGTATAGAAATCCACGAGTAGGTGCCGTTATTGTGAAAAATAATCGCATTATTGCAACCGGCTATCATGCTAAATTTGGTGAAAAACATGCGGAAAGAATGGCCATTGATCATTGCGCTCACCCCGAAGAACTGCACGATTCAACTTTATATGTCACTTTAGAACCCTGTACACATTACGGAAAACAACCGCCGTGTGTGCAAGCGATTATTGACAGTGGGATTAAGCGCGTGGTCATTGGCCAACTTGACCCTAATCCGATTGTTGCTCATAAAGGTGCAGCAATCTTAAAAGCACATCAGATTGACGTGAAAATTAATTGTCTCACGAGTGAGGCCGAATCACTAAATAAGCACTATAACTATTTTTATCGGCATAAGAAACCGTATATTGTGTTGAAACAAGCCCTTAGTTTAGATGGAAAAATAGCAGCTGAACAAGGTAAAAGAACGGCGATTACTGGTAAACGGGCGAATCAATTTGTGCATGAAGAGCGACTAGGCTATCAAGCGATTCTAGTCGGAAGTGGAACGGTTTTAGCAGACAATCCTATCTTATTGCCCAGTGAAAACAGTGACTATCCACCCATTCGAATAATCTTAGACAGAAGCGGGAAGACGTTGCATTTTGAAGCGTTTAAATTATTTGAGCATCCAGAGCCGATTTGGATTTTTACGAGAAGTGCATTACAAGAAGAGGCACCCGATCATGTGAGAATTATCCAAACGGATGATTTCTCAATACCAAAGATTGTGGATGATATTGGCCAGCAAGGGGTGCAATCCATCTATGTTGAAGGCGGGGCGCAGATTCATCATGAATTTCTGCAGGCGCATTGTTATGAGGAAGTTATTACTTATATCGCCCCTAAGTTAATTGGCGGTATCGGTTTATCAGCGTTTTCTGGCAACGGAATGATCGATCGTGAAACTAATTTGACCTTCAAAAGTATCGAACGTGTTGGTGAGGATTTACGAATTGTCAGTGAGAAGGTGAAGTAATGTTTACAGGGTTAATTCAAACGGTCGGGAAAATAAAACGGATGAATAAGCAGCAACATCACATCAAGTTGACGGTATCCGTAGAAGATACGGATCGATTAAACGGTTTCAAAATTGGCGACAGCATGGCAATTAACGGTGTTTGTTTAACGGCAACCACTGTTGAAAAGGACAGCTTTTCAGTTGATGTTATGCCGGCGACCTTTCAGAAAACGACTTTTTCGCAAATGAAAGAGGGCACTTTAGTTAATTTAGAGCGCGCAATGTCTCCAAATGATCGATTTGAAGGGCATATCGTCTCTGGGCATGTTGATCGAACCACTCGATTAATTCAAAAAATGAAGTACGAAAACTCACTTAAATTAACCTTTTATTACCCACCAGAACTACAAGGTGAAATTGTTCCACAAGGTTCAATTGCGATCAATGGTACGAGTTTGACGGTTGATGATGTCAAACCGGGAACCTTTGCCGTATCTTTGATCCCTCATTCTTTAGAAAATACGAATTTTGACCGTTTAGTAAAAGGCGATTACGTCAATTTGGAGACCGATGTAGTCGGTAAATATGTGAAGTCACTATTGAGAACGACAATTCATTTAAACGAGGAAGGGTATCATGCGTGAAGAAAAGATCATACATGCGGTTGAAGCGTTAAAAGCAGGTAAGTTAATCATTGTTGCTGATGATGACACTAGAGAAGCTGAAGGCGATTTAATCGGGTTATCGCGTAAAGTGACACCCAAAGCGGTTAATTTTATGACCAAAAACGCTCGAGGATTACTCTGTGTGCCCGTAACAAAGCGGGTTGCACAACGGTTAGATTTACATGCGATGACTGCTAAAAATTCCGATGCCTTTGGAACAGCTTTTACAATCAGTGTCGATCATAAAGATACGACTACAGGCATTTCAGCATTTGACCGAGCGAAAACGATAAAGGCGCTCGCTGATCCGACTAGTGAGCCAAGCGACTTTTTACGCCCGGGACATATTTTTCCGCTAGTTGCTGAAAATGCGGGCGTTTTGAAAAGAAGAGGCCATACGGAAGCATCGGTTGATTTAGCAAGACTGGCTCATGAAGAGTCCGCTTATATTTGTGAAATTCTAAAAGAAGATGGCAAAATGGCGAGAACGGCTGACTTAAAAACGTTGGCTCAGAAATGGCAACTCGATTTTATAACTATTGCCGAGTTAAGTGACTATTTAACGCATCAAAATAAGTCCGCCGATGTCACAGTTAAATTACCTACTAAATACGGTGAATTTAAATTATCGCTCTACCTTGACCATGAAGGAAAAGAACAGTTGGTCCTGTCAATGGGCGACTTAAAGAAGAGCAAGGAACCCCCTTTGATTCGCGTTCATTCAGAATGTTTGACTGGAGATGTATTTGGTTCGCATCGCTGTGACTGCGGCGAACAATTAGATCAAGCAATGAAACAAATTGCTGAAGCGAAAACGGGCGCCGTTTTATATTTACGTCAAGAAGGCAGGGGAATTGGCCTACGAAATAAGCTAAAAGCATACAAACTTCAAGAAGAAGGCATGGATACCTATGAAGCGAACGTCGCTTTAGGATTCTTACCTGATGAACGACACTATGAGCAAGCGGCATGGCTATTAAAAAATGAAGGGGTTTCAAAAATTAAGTTACTCACCAATAATCCGGAAAAGATAACAGAGCTGCAGCAACATCATATTGAAGTTGTCGAACGTGTACCACTCGAAACAACGGTTTATCAAGAAAATAAGCATTATTTAAAGACGAAGCAAGAAAAATTTCATCACATGTTATCACGAGAAAAGGGGATTAAATAATGACTGTTTATGAAGGAAAATATCAAGGAGAACATGTCAAGGTTGCCATTACCATTGCTCGTTTTAATGAATTGATCACATCAAAATTACTTGCAGGTGCTAAGGATAATTTGATAAGACACGGCGTTGATGCGAAGAACATCGATGTTTACTGGGTACCGGGTGCCTTTGAATTACCGTTTATCACCAAAAAAGTAGTAGCCACTCAAAAATATGATGGGGTCATTACTTTAGGTGCTGTCATTCGTGGTGCAACCACACATTATGAACTCGTAAGTAATGAAGTAGCCAAAGGCGTAGCGCAAATCGAATTAAATTCGGATATACCCGTCATGTTTGGCGTACTGACCACAGAAACGATTGAACAGGCAATTGAACGCGCAGGTACGAAGAGTGGAAACAAGGGGAGTGAAGCGGCGCAAGGATTACTTGAAATGGTATCGCTAAATGAATTGATCGCAAAATAAAAAATCCTGAAGGGCTGCAGGATTTCTATCATTGGTTTTCAGCTGATGTTTTTAACGCTTTTTCCTATCGGATTTTTGAGGAGTTACTTCAACGAGGAGTAGCTCTTTTTAAATTTATTTGTTCTTCACTAGGTAGTCTAGAAGTCTGAATAAAACCGTTTTGTTTTGTTCAGGAATACCAAAGTCGGTTATTTCCTCAGCGCTTTGCACGAATTGTGAGTGGTCAATATAATCTCCGTCATGGGTGAGTAATCCCTGAATACTAGTAGGGGTCATTTCCAGATGAAATTGCAAGCCAATCACTTTTTCACTGTAGATAAATCCCTGATTTTGACATGCCGCGCTGCTAACTAATCGTTCAGCTCGATCGGGAAGTTCAAATTGCTCCCCGTGCCAGTGAAAAACAGTCAGTTCCTCAGGTACAAACGGTAACCTTGAAGAAACAGAACGTATCGGATGCCAGCCTACCTCTTTATCCCCCTGAATAACAGAGGCTCCTAATGCTTTAGCAATTTGTTGAGCACCTAAACAGACGCCAAATACAGGTTTATTCTCGGAAATGGTCTTACAGATTAATTGGCGCTCTTCTTCAATCCAATGTTTATCCCGGTCATTTGCACTCATTGGTCCGCCGAGTATGATCAGAAATTCAAGATCATCGATCTGCGGTATTGAGGGATTTTCATAAAGTTTATGCACGCGAAAGGTATGGCCCTTGCTATTGCCCCATTCTTCAATAGATGCGAGCCCCTCAAAAGGAACGTGCTTCACTACGTCAATGTTCATGTCATCACCCACTTTATCGATTTTGCAATCCGTCAATCATGCCTTGTTTTGCTTTGTACATTGAAAAAGGTAGTTTTTAGGTGAGGTAGAGAAAGGGCTTGTAAAGTCAAGAACTCACTTGCCTCTTTATTCTAAGCTTTCTTTCATAAGTTGAGCAATTTTTTGGCTGTATTCACTTGTTGATTGTTTTAATTGCCGAATAACACCTTCGAGACGTTCCGTTGAATGATTCTGGCTCAATTTTGCTTTAGCTTCGATTTTGTTAATCTTAACTCAAGTTTCGGAGTTAAAAAAAGCGCTTAATCCCTTGTCGGATCTAAGTTTAGGCCAAAATGTTTATCGATAAAATACAAAAAACACCCTTTTCTTTGGTAAAATAAAGGTATCACACCAACCCAAAGAAAGGATGTTTCTGTGTCTACCATTTTACCAAACTCCAAAGAAAAAGAAAATGAAAAATCAAATTCTCGTATGCTGCAATTTTTTACGCAAGCAAAGATTGGAACGTTCCTACATCAAGCCAATATTCATAAGGCTAAAGGATTTTCGCCGCGTTTGATCGTGCAATTCATCTTCACACTTGTTCTACATGGTATGGGCTTTTCTAGAGCGCTTGAATCCGATCGCCTTCCAAAGGATTTCGAAAAGGATACGGTTTATGCATTCTTAAAAAGTCCTACCTACAACTGGCGTAAATTTCTCGCCAGTGTTGGCTCATATCTTATCGCGAAATTCTTACTCCCCTTAACTTCTGATGATCGTGATCGTGTGCTCATCTTTGATGATTCTTTGTTCAGCCGTAATCGCAGTAAGGCGGTCGAACTGCTTGCCAAAGTGAAGGACCACACAACGGGAAGGTATTTTAAGGGATTTCGTATGCTCACACTCGGCTGGTCAGATGGTGGATCTTTTATGCCGCTTGCTTTTTCGTTGCTGAGTTCAAAAAATGATAAAAATCGTTACCAGGATATCAATTCCAGTATAGATAAGCGAACGGTTGGTTATCGGAGACGTCAAGAGGCAACGAAAAAGAGTACCGAGACGATGTTCGATCTTCTTGATTCCATCAACCCCAAAAGGCTTGGTGCGAAAACAGTTCTTTTTGATAGCTGGTTCGCTTATCCGGCCATCTTATCGAAAATCGTGAAAAACTACTCGCTGCATGCCGTGTGTATGATCAAGAACTCACCTAAGATCCACTACACCTTTGAAGATCAGAAATACACATTAAGCCAGCTGTACAAAAAGGTTCGCAAAAAACGAGGACGTGCCAAAATTCTTGCCAGCATTGTTGTTGGTCTTGGCCACGATGACGAAAATGGTCATGAAATCCAAGCACGAATTGTATTCGTTCGTGATCGCAACCGTTCCAGGAAGTGGCTTGCCCTTTTAACAACCAACCTTGAGCACACAGAAGAGGATGCAGTGAGAATCTATGGTAAACGCTGGGCCATCGAGTGTTTTTTCAAAGTGGCCAAATCCAACCTGTGGTTGGCCAAAGAATTTCAGTGCCGCAGCTATGATTCAATGACTGCACACACAACCATTGTTTTTCTCCGTTATATGATGCTTTCTCTAAGCGTGCGCGAAGAAGAGGATCCTAGAACGATCGGGCAGCTATTCTTCTTGTGCTGTGATGAAATGGAAGATCTTCGATTTGCGCAGGTGTTGATGACGATCTTGGAACTATTAGGGTCAACCATGGCAGAAGAATACCTGCTTACGGATGAGCAAATAAACAACTTCTTTGAGCGATTTTTCAACAAGTTGCCTGATTATTTACGAAATCCATTACTTCAAATAGGTGCAGCATGATAATGAAACTGTTCTCAGCCCTTTAATACCAAGTATTGAAGACTATTTTTCTTGTCCGAAACTTGAGATCTTAATTTTAAAGCCCACAATCCCTTTCGTCATTCCTTCAAGAAATCGCACGTCCACTTGATCATACTTATAGGAACTTTTTCGATCTTCATACTTCAGTACTAAATCGCGTAAGGTATTCATTAACTCCGTGCCTTCAAGAATCTCGACTTTTCCGTATACATGAACAGCAACGTAATTCCATGTTGGAACCGCCCGATCAGTTTCGTACCAAGAAGGGGAGATATAGCAGTGTGGACCTTGGAAAACGGCTAGCACTTCCTGTTCTACTATGTCTGTCCACTGCTTATTGGCCCGTGCAAGATGCCCATACAGGCAGTTTCCATCTTCATTTATTGTCAAGGGGAGGTGTGTTGCATAGGGATGCACCTTGTGTTGGGAAAAGAGTGTAGCGAAGCCATTTTCTTTGATTAGACGATGGATCGTAGTTTTATCATCAATTTGAAACTGCTTTGGTAGATACATCGAATCCCTCCTTCATTTACTAAATTTGAATCTGTTTATCTTAAATTATATTAGCATGTCTATTGATATTTAATAAGACACAATTATGCATCATTTCTTTCGGGACGTGCGTGCACCTTGGTTTTCATATTTTCTTGACGAAACGTTGTTTTTTGTGAGATCTATTATTTTTTTGGTTAGTGACATGAAGTAATTGAGTATTGGTCCTCCTAAACAAACCGTTAACAAAGTTCCGCTACCAATTGGTCCATTTAGAATGATTGCGATAATCAAGAATAAGAGGTAAATCAATGTTCTTGCAAAAAATATATTTGTTTGCGTTAATTCTTTTATAATTAATGTTAATCGGTCAATTGGAATTGGTGCAAAATTTGTATGTAAATAGATGGCGGTTCCTAGTCCTATAGCAACTAAACCAATTCCAAAACAAACTGCTTTGCTGTACCAGTACGCCGGTGCTGGCAAATGGTGCAATAAAAAGAGCCACATATCAATACCCATCCCTGTTATAAAGGATGTTAACAACCCAAAGATTTCTGGTTTTCGTCTGATTAATATGGAATTCAAACTGATTAATAGTAAAGCGATTATAATTTCCCAACTTCCTACGGTCAGTCCCACATTTTGGGATAGTCCCACCAATAGGGCATCAAAAGGTGAAACGCCAAGATTTGATTGTATTGTGAAAGAAATACCAAGCGTTACGATTAAAAGGCCTAATACGAAAAAAATAAATTTCACTTTATTCCCCCTCATTAAAATTGTCTTATTATTGCATTTACAACAAAATTAAGTTAAATTTAATATAAACCCTTATTGTTGTGTTTACAACAAAAAATATGACAAAGGAGTTCATGATGAAGGAAATTCTTCGTGAAATTGGCATGATAGCCAGGGCACTCGATTCAATAAGTAATATAGAATTTAAAGAATATGGACTGACAAAAGGACAGTATTTGTACCTTGTGCGAATATGTGAAAACCCGGGAATCATTCAAGAAAAGTTGGCTGAGATGATAAAAGTGGATCGAACAACAGCAGCTCGTGCTATTCAAAAGCTTGAAATGAATGGCTTTATTGAAAAAAAAGACGATAAAGAGAATAAGAAAATAAAAAAACTCTTTCCAAAAAAGAAAGGGAAAAACATTTATCCGATTATAAAACGAGAAAATGACTATTCCAATGGCGTTTCATTAGCCGGATATTCTGAAACAGAGGTGGAGACTATTTTCAATCTCCTTCAAAGAGTAAGGAAAAATATAGAAAAAGATTGGGAATTCGTAAAAAAGGGAAACAAGAGAAATTATTGATGTAAAAAAGGAGCGCCATTTTAAAATGACTATAAGTATCAGCAAGTGCTGCCGTGAAGATTTACCAATACTCCAAGAAATAAGTATTGAAACTTTTGACCAAACATTTAGGGATCAGAATTCCCCTGAAACGATGAAAGCCTATTTAGAAAGAGCTTTTAATGCGAAACAGCTGGAAAAAGAATTGTCTGACCCCTCTTCAGAATTTTTTTTCATCTACTTCAATCAGGAACTTGCTGGCTATTTAAAGATCAATACCGATGATGCCCAATCTGAAAAAATGGGCGATGAATCACTTGAAATAGAGAGGATTTATATAAGACGCACGTTTCAAAGAAAAGGACTTGGAAAATATCTAATTAATCAAGCGTTGGATATGGCCCGCAGTCAAAACAAAACAATGGTCTGGCTAGGTGTTTGGGAAAAGAATGAGAAGGCAATTGCCTTTTATAAGAAAATTGGTTTTGTTCAAAATGGCGCTCACTCTTTTTATATGGGTGATGAGGAACAAACTGATCTTATAATGAAAAAACACTTGTTTTAACAATATTTTGGCGAGATGTCTCCCGCTTCAAGCTTTGCGAGAAGCTAAGCGGTACGCGCGAACTTCAGGAATGAAATCGAATCATTTAATTTACAATAAATCGTTACTTCTTGACAGCGGTCAATTTTATATCCTTGGTCTTCGTTTATCCTTGAGTTATAAAAAGGAGGGGGAGGCTGTATGAACGTCCAGAAATGGGTACAGAAACATAACCAACACATCACCTATTTGACCGGTGCATTGATTGTCCTCGGCTTTTTAAGTAAAGGACTTTTTCAATGGGAATTAGGTTATACGGCGACCTTTATCGCGGCTACACTTGTCGGCTTTTTACCGGTTTTGATTCATGCATGGCAGGCCTTGAGCGTTAAGGTCATCAGCATCGAATTGTTAGTCAGTATCGCTGTGATCGGTGCCCTTTTCATTGGTGAATATAACGAATCGGCGATCGTTGTCTTTCTGTTTTTGTTCGGGAGTTATCTGGAGCAGAAAACCTTGCAGAAAACGCGCAACTCAATTAAAACCCTGACTGAAATGGCTCCGACGAAAGCTTGGGTTTATCAAGAGAATGGTCAGGTGCAGGAAACGGATAGTGATGAAGTCAATGAGGGTGATGAGCTCTTAGTGAAGACGGGTGCACAGGTCCCGGTGGATGGGGTGATCACCTCAGGTCACGGCTATCTGAATGAAGCCAGTGTCACGGGCGAATCGCGGGTTGTTGATAAGTCAGTGGGCGCGACCGTTTTTGCCGGGACTCTTTTAGACAATGGAACGTTACGCATTAAGGCAACTCGTGTGGGTGAGGATACCACATTCGGTAAGATCATTGAATTGATTGAAGAAGCTCAGGATACGAAATCACATGCGGAAAAGTTTATTGATCATTTTGCCCGCTACTATACGCCAGCCGTTCTCTTATTGGGAATAATTGTCTGGGGGATCACGCAGGACATCCGTCTGGCCATCACAATCTTAGTCCTGGGTTGCCCGGGGGCCTTAGTGATCGGTGCTCCGGTATCCAATGTCGCCGGTATCGGTAATGGCGCAAAACGCGGCGTTCTGATCAAAGGCGGCGAGATCATGAATACGTTCAGTAAGGTGGATACGTTAGTCTTTGACAAAACGGGCACGCTAACGAAAGGACAGACTGAGCTCGTAGAAATGAATGCCATGCCTGGTCAGCAACGCGGGTTAGCCTATACAGCTGCTATTGAAAAGGAATCCGATCACCCACTTGGTCGGGCGATCTTAGCCTATGCCGAGGCGCATGCTATTGATTACAGTCATCTGAAGGTGACGCAAACCAAAGTGGTTAAGGGTAAGGGAATCCGGGCAGTTGTGGAAAACCAGACCGTCCTGGTTGGTAATCGTAACCTGTTAACTGAAGCCGGGGTTCAACTGAACCATGAACAGGAACGAAAATTAACTGAGATGGAAGAGAAAGGAATATCCACCGTTTTAGTTGCGGTCGATCAGCAACTGGCGCTTATGCTTGGTATCGCCGATACGCCAAGAGACGGGGTTAAAGCAGCTTTAGCAGCGTTAAAAACAATGGGCATCAAAAGAATGGTTATGCTGACGGGTGACAATGTGCGGACTGCGCAGGCGATTAGCCAGCAACTTGGTATTGATGAAGTTCATGCAGAGCTGTTGCCGGAAGATAAAGTGGGTTATGTAGAAAAGTTGAAGAAGGCGGGTCATACGGTCGCTTTCATCGGGGATGGTGTCAATGACAGCCCCTCCCTTGCCTCGGCACATATTGGCATTGCCATGGGCAGCGGGACCGATGTTGCGGTGGAAACCTCAGATATTGTTTTAATGAAGTCCAGATTTACCGAACTTGTCCATGCTTATGGATTAACGAAGAAAACGGTAAAAAATATGAAAGAAAATATTATTATTGCCATTGCTACCGTTGCGTTCTTATTGATTGGTCTGATCTTTGGCTATATTTATATGGCGAGCGGCATGTTCGTCCATGAAGTCAGCATTTTAGTGGTCATCATGAACGGGATGCGTTTGTTAAGCTACCACAAGAAGCATGCTGCATAACATGTTGCTCTTTCTGTCTATTATTTCTAACACTGGGGCCCAATCTTAGAAATAAACGGAAAAATTCCGCTTAATTAGAAAATGAATGAAAAAATCGCTTAAATAGACGGAGAAAGTCCGCTTATCGAATCAAAAAACGTGAAAATGGAGGGTTTTTCTGTGCATAAGCGGAAAAATTACCCTTATGTACCTGTAAAACAAGCGCCAGGATGCATATAACCGGAAAATCTCCGCTTATTTGCATCCTGGCCGCGTTACTTAATTAAGGATCAAAATGATTTATTAGAAAACTTGCCGATTGGCAAGCCTTGGCGCAGACAGAGGCTTAGTTGCACTTACACTCGTTTCCTTGAATCTTTAATTTTTTTATACTTTTTTATCAGTGTTAGAAAACTTGGCTTCGCCAGAGGCTTGGCGAAGCCAAGTTTTCTAACAGGTAAAGAAAGTATATGATTTTTGGTTACGCAAAAGACTGTGCATCAAACGCGAAGATGCGAGACGCCTGCGGGATAGCGAGCCAAGAGAGACCCCGCAGATTCCTGCTTGTCTGAGGAGGCTCTCGGATCGCCCGCGGCAAGCGAGCAATCGGAGCGTACACAAAAATCAGGATGGTTTAAGGACCAAGCGTGGCTTGGATTTTCTAACAAGTTAAGAAAGTTTATGATTTTGAGCATGCTGGCCCCAGATAATAAATCCAGACACGTAAGCGCGAGACGCCTGCGGGATTAGCGTTCCGGCGAGACCCCGCAGATTCCTGCCTGTTTGAGGAGGCTCGCGGTGCGCCCGCGAGCGCACCAGTTGATCGCGAGTAACCGAAGCAACGATTCAGCACCGAAAAGACACGAACCAATAACACATGGCTGGAGATTAAGGATCAGGTGCTTTTTGCCCGGTTTTTCTAAAAGTTGATACCTGTCAATTTATTAATGAACGAATCGCTTTAAACTGAACTAGTAAACAAAAAGAAAGGGGCGTTCAAGATGACAAAAGTAATTTTACAATTAGAGGCGCTGACCTGTCCGTCATGCCTGCAAAAAATTGAAACCGGCCTTGCACATCAGGAAGGCATTTTAAAGTCGAAAGTCTTGTTTAATTCCAGCAAGGTTAAAGCAGAAATCGATCCAGATAAGATCTCAGCCAAAGCGGTTGCGCAGATCGTGTCGAAACTCGGTTATGAAGTCGAATCGATAAAAGTAAAGGAAGCTTAAGGATCATAAATTCAGAGGAGGAACGCGTATGTCAATCGATGCGTTGTATGAAGCAGAAGTTTCTCAGTCGGAGAAAGATCACCACATCCCGACCGCCGGAGCGATGACCGGTCATATTTTAGCCAATCTGAAGATTCATCAGGAAAAGCTGGCTCAGGCCGTTTTTTATGCCAAAGGATCCGAGACTCCATTTTTAAAGGAATTCTTCAGCCAGGCGATCCAAACAGAAATCAGGTTATTTGACGAGCTTGCACAAGTGTTGTTAGATGAAAGTGAAGTGATTCCGACAACAACTGAGGAGTTCAACCGTTACAGTATGTTGGAGGAACATGGGAAATTCAAGTATCTCTCTGCTAAAGAATGGCTTGTGGTTGCGGTGAAAGACTTTGATACGCAAAATCTGTTTATCACGCGCGCGATTAAATTAGCTGAAAAAGAGGATAAACCGGCACTTCAAGCGCTTCTGGTGCAGCAATTAGGCTGGAATAATCGCAAGATCCGTGAGTTACAGGCGTTCTTAGGTCATGCTCCTCGAGAGGGGTTAGAAGAAGACGATGATGATTAATTAATGGAGGTTTGAATGATGGGGAAGCATAGCTGTCTGATCTTGGTCCCTCTGTTCAATCATTTGGACGAGTCTGATTTAGAAAAAATTGATCAACTGACCAAACGTCATGTCTATAAGAAAGCGGAACAGATCTTCAAACCGTATGATCAGAAGCAGTTGACCATTGTAGCCAAAGGACGCATGAAAGTCTATCAGATTTCCGGCTCTGGTCGCGAGCAGCTTCTGCGCGTTGTCGAACCGGGTGGGTATGAAGGCGAAACGGCATTATTCGGTACAGAAAACGACAGCTTAATTGGCGAAGCGCTTCAAGAAACGGTGGTATGCACACTGGCTCACCAAGACTTCCGGAAGCTGCTGCTGACGTATCCTCAGATCAGTCTGAAATTATTAGAGACGAATGCAGAAAAACTGGTTTCTGCGGAGAACCAGTCAAAATTTTTACTCATGGAAGCTGTAGAAACGCGATTAACGGTCTATCTGCTGGATTTAGCGAAGGCAAAGGATTCCCTGACCTTCGATTTGCCTGTGAAAATGAAGGAATTGGCGGGGTTCCTGGGTACGACTCCAGAAACGTTGTCCCGTAAATTTAAGTTATTAAAGGATAAAGCGTTGATTCATCGCGAGAAGCAAACAGTGACCTTGCTTGATCCGGAAGAACTTGAAGCGCGTTATGTCATCAATTAAAAAGTCCCGTCAGGAAAAGCTGACGGGACTTTTTTTCACAGGTGAAAAATTTATAATTTTGCCTTTCTAGTACGACGATTAGTGTTACTGTTCATCATCCTCGATAAAGCGTGCAAGACGATGGCTGTAGTCACCGTCTAAGTGTACAAGATCCGCTTTGGACATATTTTCTAGAAAGCGGTCGATAATTTTAGGACCGTAATCGAGATAGAGTTCTGAGATTGATCGATTTGTCGTCACCAGCAGACTTTTCGATAACCGCGCATTGAGTATGGCGAAGATGAGCTCCTTCGTCCATGGAGTAATCCCTTCAGCACCAACATCATCCAGAATGAGCAGATCGGCATCAGCGATGAAGGCCATCAGATCGCGCTCTGTGAGCGTACTCTCTTTCGTCCAGGTTGATTTAAAGATGAGCTTTAGAGCTGGAACATCGATAAATAAGCATGTTTTATGATAGTTTTGGTCAAGCAGTTTACTGATTCCAACGGCTAAATGCGATTTTCCAAGGCCGGGTTTGCCATAATAGAACATTCTCGCCGGCTTATTTTCTCCTATTTTTTCAACAAATTCAACGGCATGGATCTGTGACGCATTCTGTGCGGAAAAATTTTTTAATGTTGCCTGTTTTAAGGCATCGTTGAGCGTCGACAGTTCGTTAAATCGTTCACGCTTGATTCTGTCGGCCTCTTGTAGCGCTTGCTGAGACAACGAGCAGTCACAAGGCTCGGTGATCGTCGTCCATGAACCTTTTCGCGGCCCGCCGACCATTCGCATTTTATAGACATTCAACGCTCTGCCGCAATTGCGGCAATGCGTCACATTGACTAAGCTTCGCTTCAAATCGATGCCATCTGCATTTAAGAAATTAGCTAAGCGACGCATGGTGACACCAGCCTTTATGAGATGGATTAATGCTGCGCTTAGTTCTTAGTATCATGCTTATTCCCCCGAAAGACGCGAGCACTTCGAACATAGGCAACATCCTTTACATGGAGCCTACAGTTGGCGATGCGTGCGGCGGCAAAAAAGTAATCAGAGAGACGGTTGATATAGCGCAAGGGCAGAGAGGACAGTGCCTGATCCTGCTTCATAAGACCTGCGATGCATCGCTCGGCTCGTCGTGCCACGGTGCGGGCGATGTGGAGCGAGGCGGATGCGGCCGTCCCTCCCGGCAGAATAAAGCGTTCAATGTTCGGCACTTCATCGGTTAACGCATCGATCCGCTTCTCCAGCCAATCGACCATTTCTTGGTGTAATTTGTTCGGTCGTTCCTTAATCACGCTTGCCAGATCGCTGCCGCAGTCAAACAATTCATGTTGAATCTTCTCCAAATCATCCAAAAGATCCTGAAATAGGGCGGGATCTAGCTGGGCAATGGCCAACCCGACAAAACTATTGGTTTCGTCAACCGTTCCATAGGCTTCGATTCGAATGTCGTCCTTATCCCGCCGACCGCCAATAATGCTGGTCTGCCCCTTGTCACCCGTTCGCGTATAAATTGCCATGTTTTTTCACCTCTGCTCTAACGTCATTAAAACTTGCTATAGTACCAGACGATCTGATCATTTTTTTGAACCTTAACGGCACCAGCGCCGACATTGGGCTGTTTGCCGTTAACGGTGAACAGCCAGCCGGCTTTTTTTGAGGCTTTTTTGTTGTTTAAGCTTGTCACATAGACCATTTTGCCACTGCCGCTGCTGCTCATTTCGAGATGCTGTTTTTTACTGAATTTTTGAAGCAGGCTAAAGACGGTTTCGTTTTTTGAAAATGCGATTTTGCCTTCTTGTACATGAGAACCGTCCTTAATGCTGATAAAAGCACTTGAAGCAGCAGTTTGAGCCGCACGTGCGGCTGGTTTTGCTGCAGCGTTCTGCGCCGTTTGATGTCCGGCCCAAAAGCCTGCACCAAATAATACGGCGGCTGCAAGTAGCACAATGATAATTCGATAAATGGTTTTCATTAGTTTTGTCTCCTCTTCGTGTAGGTTGTTTGCTTAACGGGTCTGTTTGGTTAATTTACGGGATTCAGCTGCGAAGACTTTGAACAACAGCGGAGAAAACAAACCGAAAATGAGATTGCCTGCCGCGTGATAGAGATCAAAAGGCAGTCCGCTGATCCATAGACCGACGACCGTTAAGGGATTTTGGGTGAAAACAAAATAGGACAAGGCCATGATCATACCAAACACTAATCCGCTCACGAACAGCCATAAGAAATAGAGCCACTGCTTCTGTGGAAGCAGTGCGGACAGGAGTCCGATCAGTCCCCACGCGGCAAGGTGAAAAAGCGTCCAGTAGCCGAGACCAAGGAACAGATCGGAAACCAGCGCTGTTAATAGCCCTTCAGCAGTCCCCATCTTCCAGCCAAAAAACCATCCGGTCAGAATGATAATGAGTGTCGCCGGCTGGATATTCATTCCGTGAATCGCAAGCCGGCCGGCGACCGCGGCTGCAGTTAGCAAAGAGAGCAGTGTCATTTTATGAATGGCCAGCATTATGGTACCCTCCAGGTCACTTATTTTACCGGACAAGCGCCACCGACGCAGTCGCTTTGATCGACAATTTCAAGGTCTTTCTGTTCCTTGAGACGGAGCGTTTGATAGAGTTCAGCAACATCCGCGCGGATTTTGGCTTTGCGCTCAAGGTACACTGCTTTACTGATTGGCTCTTTCGGTGCTTGAGCAAAGCCATGACCACTGTATGGGAGCAGTGAAGTTGACTTGCATAACTCTCGGTATTGCTGCAGCAAATCGGCAATCTTATCCGCTTCATCTTTATGAAAAGTAATGGTACAGCTGACCGAGTTATCTGCCCAGTAAGTTTGAAGAAACAGCTGTGTCGCAAACTGCTCCTCAATCGATACATCATTCGCGGATACAAAGCTTTTATGATAGGCACCGCCTGCTTTAACCGGGAATTCGACGACCATCGTATTCTCAGAGTATACATCTTTTTCGATCGTATAGCCGGCTTGTTGCAGTGCGGGCAGCAAGGGATCACTGTCCTGAAAACGGATGCGTTGAATCAAGTATTTATCGAAACTAAAGTGCATTCCTTCGGATATCCCGACAAGCTTTGAGACTGTTCCGGAAGGTTTGACGGTTGTGTGTTTGATTGATGGACTGCAGCCGAGTGTCTGGGAATACCGTTGATCGGCTTTGACGACCATTTGATAAAAGGCATCAACACATTGTGCCGCTTGCTCATTAAATACCGGTTTTTGATACGAAGTTCCGCTTTCCGGGTCTTGCTCATCAACGAATCCTCTGACGAGACGTTCTCCAAATCGTTCGAGTACCCAGTCTTGGATGCCGCTCATTGAGATGCCGATGCGCCGGTTCTTCTCGATGATTGTTCTTGAGCATTGCCAATCATAGTGCGAGAACGTCACGCGTTTGGCATAGCGGACGGCAAGACTGAAGACTTCTTCCATCGACCAGCCCATTTCTTCTGCAATCCCTGGGAAGACTTCAAATAAGTTGCACGGTTCGCCGTTTCCTAAAGAAATTTCGCCGCAGGGGTTGGTTCCTTCTGCGTCAGCGTCGATGCCTGGCTGACGGCCGTCTGCCAGCCGTCCGTAGTTGCGGATGTTGTCCAGATTGACGATACCCGGTTCTCCATTTTTGGCAATCGCCTCGGCAACCGCATCGTAATGATTAAAATCAGGAGTGACCAGCACACTGTTGTTTGAGGCCCAGCGATGATCCATTAATTGTTCCTGATCCTGTTTCATCGTGACGAAGGCTTGGTCGTCCGGATCACCAAGGGCAATTTCCGCACTGCGGCGCACATTGCCGGCAACGACATTTTTGCCGATTAAATTGCAGATGTCCGTGCAGTCCACGGATGTGAGCTTTTTCCCATTTGCCTGATTCAGCACACGGTTTACTGCGCCCAGCATGTCAATGAACGGAACAGGGCCTGCAGCCACACCACCGAATCCTTTAATTTTCTCCCCTTTTTCACGAATCGAGCTGACATCGATGACCACATGGGAGGCATGGTCAATCCTAGACGAGAAGTGAGCATCAATGAGCAGGGCGTTCGATTCTACCCATCCTTCGCGTGTATCCGGTGTTTGGTAACAGAGGTAAGATTTGCGGTCATGATCCTGATACCAGGTATCGGCATCTTCCGCGCCCGCCTCAAGCGCTGCGGCGTAATCGCCGTTTTCTTTACTGATTAGAATATCCAGCTTCACGTGACGCGTCACCGGAGGGATTTGACGGATATTTGCTTTGGAAACGGAGAAACCGACACCGCCGCCTTTCATTAATTCGTCAAACAGGAAAGAGAAGGGCATGGATACGGCCGGCTGCTCTTTCTCCAGATAGAAAGGAACGATGTGACTGTCCCCATAGGCTTGGGGACGAATTGCAATAAACCAGCAATTATTCAATGCATCGCCGACACGCTGCTGATAGTCCGTACCGGAGATCCAAAGGTTGCGCCCTGATGGGGTGGAGGCAAGGCTGTAAATGAGTTTAAATAAACGCTCGGCTTCTTTTCCAAGCTCGCGGACGGTTGCTTCGGATACGTGATCCGTATGGAGTCTCGGATCCAGATTGATATTGCCTTCGACCACTCGCTTTACCGTCTCGTCCCATTCTTCGTAGCGGCCAAACGGCTCAATCCAGCGGGCATAGGTTCTTTTATAGGTGACCCATCCGAGTTCGCCCCAGTGTGGCTGAACGTCCGACTTTATTTTTTGTATGTAAGCATCAGATAACTTAATCTGCATTATTTTACTCCTCTCAACTACGTTTCCTGCTCATAGTAACTAGATATTGTATTAAAGTCAATTGTATAATCAATATATAGTATTTTGGCTTATTCGGTACAATCATGCATGGTTATCGGATTTTCGGTGGGACAGCCTTTGGATGCATCAATCCAGTTAAATAGAGTGTCACATAATTGTCACTTTGTGAAAACATACCCTATAGACCCTTTATCTGTACAATAACCGTGCAGGCGACAAGGATTTTTTCTGATGAGCGAGGACTAGGGACGTAATGGTTTTGCTGATAGAAATCGATGGCTGCGAAAATAAAATATGAGCTTATTCTTGAAATTGAGAATCATTATCAATAAAATGTGTAGGTGGAGAATAGTCGCTTGCGTTTCAACCCATGCTTAAATAAGTACGGGTCTTGAATTCGAATGGCATCATTCTGATTATTGAACTGGTTTTTTTTGATCCCTGCATCGGTAGGAAAATTTATACTATTCGGGACCCCTCCCTTGGCAGTGTTTCTTGATAAATACGGCAGACCTTAGTGGAAGATGAGGAAACAATAATGAGAGACCACGAAACTGGGATTGGCGTGAGCAGCAGTAAAATTATTCTGATTGGCGAACACTCGGTTGTTTACGGAAAACCGGCGATTGCTCTGCCTGTTCCGGTCGTGCATGCAGTGACCAAAACAACGCGCTGTCTTGGACTGCTGAGGCTGCAATGCAGCTTCTATAATGGCATTTTGCGTGATGGAACGGATCAGATTGCCGGACTCAGAACGATTATTCCGGCAGTACTGCATGTTTTAAAGCGGCCTGAAAAAGATATATCGATCACAATTAACAGTACGATACCTGCAGCGCGCGGCATGGGTTCAAGCGCTGCCGTTGCGATATCAGTGGTACGTAGCTTATTCAACTATTTTGATACACCACTTGAACGGAACGTGCTGCTCAATCTCGTCGGCGTTTCTGAAAACTATTTTCATGGAAATCCGAGCGGTCTCGATGCGGCTGCGGCCAGTAGTAATCATCCGATTTTCTTTAGGAAAGGAAAAGGAATGGAATGGATTCACCATAAGCTGCGCGGTTGTTTGGTCATCGCCGACAGCGGGATAAAAGGGCAGACGAAGCGTGCGGTCACCGCCTTGAAACAACGCCTGATGCAAAGTGCACCGCTCCAGCGGAAAATAAACCAATTAGGTGTACTTACCTCCAACGCTAGAGAAGCGTTGGAGGCGGCCGAAGAAGAAGTCTTGGGTTCCATATTGCTGGAAGCGCATCGTCTTCTCCAAGAGCTGGGCGTTAGTCATCCTTCTTTGGATCATTTAGTTGCGGTGGCGATGAACGATGGGGCGCTTGGCGCGAAGATGACCGGTGGCGGCTGCGGCGGCTGCATGATTGCCCTGGTCAAGGATGTGCGCAAGGCACATGATTTAGCGAAAAAGTTAATGGGTGCCGGAGCATCTAAAACCTGGATTCAGCCGCTTCAGGGCAGAGATTTTCCGGTCAATGCCGGGCTCTTGCACTGATCTGCAACAAGAGAGAAGGAGAGTGAGCACATTGTATGCTGCTGCACGCGCGTATACAAATATTGCTTTGATCAAGTATTGGGGGAAGAAGGACGAACAGTTGATTCTGCCGATGAACAGTAGTTTGTCGCTTACGCTTGATGCATTTTATACGGAAACAAGTGTTGAACCGCTGCAAGGGCTGCACGAAGATGAAGTGATGATGGATGGTGTGGTTTTAAGTGGCGCTTCCGTTGCAAAAATCAGCCGTTTTATGAATCTTGTTCGTGAAAAATCGGGAAGGCGCATGTTTGCTCGAATTGTAACGAGAAATCATGTTCCGGTGGCCTCTGGTTTTGCGTCTTCTGCCTCCGGTTTTGCCGCGCTTTCAGCCGCAGCAGCTCGTGCCTATGGCATGGACTGCTCGGGAGCTGCGCTCTCTCGGCTTGCGCGTCGCGGTTCGGGCTCGGCTTCGCGTTCGATCTACGGCGGTTTTGTTAAGTGGATGAAAGGAACAGATGATGCGAGTTCTTATGCGGTTCCGGTTGATCCGGCAAAGTGGCCGATTTGCCTCGTGTCCGTTGCTGTGAACAAGCAGCCCAAAAAGATTTCCAGTCGTGAAGGAATGAGGCGAACCGTCAAGACATCATCCTTTTATCCGGTTTGGATCAAAGAGGCGGAAAGGGATCTTGCCAGAATTGAACCGGCGATTCGCAAACACGATTTGGACATGGTCGGCAAAATTGCTGAAGCAAATGCACTGAAGATGCATGCGGCTATGCTGGCAGCGGATCCTCCCTTTACATACTGGGAAGAAGGAACAATGACAGTAATGCGGTGCGCCGTTCATCTGCGCGAGCAAGGCATACCATGCTATTTTACGATGGATGCCGGCCCAAATGTCAAACTGCTTTGCTCGGAAGCAAATGTCGGGCGGATTCTCGAAGATCTATCTGAATTTTTCCCTTCAGAATCCCTGACCGTTGCCCGGCCAGGACCTGGCGTTGACTATTTGAAGAACCCTATTCAATAAAGGAGACATTCACAAATTGCATGGCGTACAATGTGCACCTGGGAAACTTTATATAGCGGGAGAGTATGCGGTTGTTGAACCGGGCTATCCTGCCATCATTGCTGCAGTCGACAAATCCGTCACCGTAACCATTGAAAGAAGGGAAACATGTGGCCGAATTCAATGGGCCAATGCAACACTCGACTTGAAACGCAGTGCGACGAACCAATGGAACACTGAGGGTGATGTTTCTACGTTCCGTTTTGTCTTATCGGCAATCGAACGAACCGAGCAGTACGTACAATCGCTCGGAAAACAACTCGGCGTTTATCAACTGACCATCAGCAGTGATTTGACTAGAACAGACGGTAGAAAATACGGATTAGGTTCCAGTGCTGCTGTGACGGTTGCCTGCACGAAGGCAATCCTTGCTTTCTATGAAGTGAAAATTGAGCAACAAATCGTATTCAAGCTGGCTGCCCTTGCACATCTTTCTGTTCAAGGAAACGGATCATGTGGGGATATTGCTGCCGGCGTTTACGGCGGCTGGATTGCCTATACCTCATTTGATCGCAAATGGCTGGCACCGTTCACTTCTTCAAAAAAGGATTGGCTGCCGCTGCTCAAAATGGATTGGCCGAAGTTATCGATTCGGCCGCTTGTGCTTCCAATGGAGCTGCACCTCATTGTCGGCTGGACAGGAACGCCTGCCTCAACAGCCAAGCTCATTAATCGAGTGGAAAAAGCAAGACGTGGTAAGGAAAAAGGGTACCAGCACTTTTTGAAGCAAAGCAAAACATGTGTTGAAAAAATGATCGCCGGTTTTTTAAAGCAGCAGCCAGAGTTCGTTTTGGAAGGGATTCGCGAAAACCGCAGGATTCTTGCTCAATTAGCCAAACTGTGCGGGATTCTCATTGAAACCGATAAACTGCATCAGCTCTGTACCATTGCCGAAAACCATCGAGGTGCGGCAAAACCATCGGGTGCCGGCGGAGGCGACTGCGGCATCGTTCTCGCTGATCAGCAGACCGATCAGAAGGCGCTCATCGAAGAATGGAACGCACATGAAATTACTCCGCTTGATCTGTATGTATCGGACAGAGCGAGTCAAAAGGAAGAAGGATCGTGAGATGGAATCGCGTAAAGATCAGCATGTTCGGCTCTTTCAGGAAACCCACCAGAAGCATACGAATGATTTTGATTCTGTAAAATTTATACATGACGCGCTGCCGGAAATGAGCCTTAAGCAGGTTAATTACACAACGGATCTGTCTTTTGGCAGGTGGCCGGTTCCTTTCTTTATCAATGGGATGACCGGGGGTAGCGAGAAGACAAAGAAGATCAATGAATGTCTGTCAAAGGCGGCGGCAGCAACGGGGCTTGCGGTTGCATCCGGCTCGCAAAAGGCGGCCTTAAGAGACCCGGGATTGCGCGACACGTTTCAGGTACTGCGCCGCGTCAATCCGGATGGATTTATTTTTGCGAATATCGGTGCTGAACTCGATGGGGAACAAGCGAAACGTGCGGTCGCTATGCTGGAAGCGAATGGGCTGCAAGTGCATTTAAATGCCCCGCAAGAAATCGTAATGCCTGAAGGAGACCGCGATTTTTCTTCATGGCTAAAAAATCTGGAACGGATTGTCCGCTCTGTTGATGTTCCTGTTGTCGTGAAAGAGGTGGGGTTCGGAATGAGCCGTGCGACTTATCTGAAGCTGATCGATGCAGGTGCCGCGGCCATTGATGTTGCCGGTAACGGAGGGGTGAATTTTATCACGATTGAGAATCTCCGCCGGGAGCGGGCACGATTTGACTACTTGCAGGACTGGGGCCAATCGACGATCATCTCGATGCTTGAAGCGCAGCCCTATATTGATCAGACGGTCTTCTTTGCGTCCGGAGGGGTGCGCAATCCACTGGATGTTCTGAAAGCTCTTGCACTTGGGGCCCGTGCGGTCGGTATTTCAGGAACCTTTCTTCATACAGCACTCGCAGAAGGAAAGGATGGACTGATTGCCCAGATTAATGAATGGAAAGAACAGATGAATCAGATTATGCTGCTCCTCGGCTGCTCAAATGTACAGGCACTTCGGAACAAGAATCTGATCCTGAGCGGTTCCCCTTTCGAGTGGGCGCGTCTAAGAGGACCACGGCCCGAAGCACTGGCCACCCGTTCAGCTACGTGAAATGGACACTGTCTTACGTACACGGCGCTATTGCTGTGTCCTAAATCAGAAAGGAGAATGGCTACCCATGACTGCACATTCAAAAAAGGATTCCGAAATGATTGAAATTTGGGATGATGTTGTCCGGATCAAGGATCTTGTCCTCGCGATTGCGATCAACAGCATCACAACGTTAGGCGGCTATTTTGCTGCACCAAACCATGCGCCGATGCCGCTCTTGTTTGGTTTAATCGGGGCAGTTATCGGGTTTATTATTTGCTCACTCTTCATTAAACCGAAACGTATTTTTGAAGAGACGGAAAGTGGGGAATAATGGATGGACCTTGTCCTTTTAGCAGAAATGATCGCTGCAGCTGTTGCGGCTGCACTTATATATACAATTATTGGCATTATCCCGGGAACGGACGAAACGGCCGTTCTGGTGCCCGTCACGCTTATCTTGGTGCTCACCGGTGTTCAACCCGTCATTGTCCTCTGCTTTTTTATTTCAGCTGTGATTGCCAACAACCTCATGGATGCGGTACCTGCCGCCATTGCCGGGATTCCCGGCGGCGTTATGGCGAGTCCGCTCGTGGACCATGCGCAGTTGCTTAAACGAAAGGGAATGGCCGATCGGTCGCTGCGCAAAATGGCCGCGGGTTCGCTGATTGGCGTACTGGTCAGTGTTCCAGTCAGTCTGCTGCTTGCAAGAAGTCTGATCCCGCTTGCTGAAGCAATTAAAGCGTACGCCGATCCGCTCTTCTTTGCCGGCGCTGTTTTACTTGCCTTACTGAGTAAGAATAAGTTACTGGCCCTTGCCTCCATTCTCCCTTTCACATTGCTCATTGAAGGGCTGCGCTATCTCTATTGGGGCATCGGCATTGTACCAAGGGGAACCACAGTGTTCATCTCGTTCTTTCTCGGCATAACGATTGGACCGGTCGTTCTGACTCTATTTGAGTTGCTGAATAAAGAGAAAAGAGAATGTCTGAAGTGTGATCAACCGCGCAGGATTACCCTTCAGAAAGTACCCTTCGAATGGAAATCGCTCAATCCGTTTCACGCGTTGAAAAAACAGGAATGGGTCACAAGCGCCGGAGCGTCACTGATCAGCTGTTTCACTTTTATTCTTAGCCCGGTCGGGATGACGACGCTTCTTGGCGAACTCTTTTCAAAACGGACGCAAGATCCGGTTGATCGGTCGATGCTTGCAATTACAACGATGAATGCACTGGCAAACGCGACCTATCTTTCCGGAACGCTGATCCCGTTGATCGCGTTAGGCGTGCCCCTTTCTCCGGTTGCCATAGGCCCTGCTCATGCGCTGTTTGACTCACCACCGGTCTTTACCGCAACGCACAATATGCACCATATCCTTTCGCAGACCGATTTCATTTTGGCGACAGTGATTGGCGCCGGCGTTGCCCTTATTGTCACGTATACGCTGGCAATCAAATATGCGCAATCGATTTGTGCCTTTGTGTTCAAACGGATTCCCCACGAAGCAATACTCGGCTTGTTTTGCGCTTTCGTTCTCCTGCTCGCGTATATGGATGCGGGTTGGATGAATATCGGTGGCGTCATGCTGATCGGACTTGTTTCCGGACTGCTTCACCGCTGGGGCGTGGGGTACGGGATATTATTCATGGTCTTGTATGCGGCGCCATGGCTCGTTTTGGGATTCTGATCATGATCCGTTCTGGAGCGGGCTGCGCCGAAGCATTCGCCAGGCTGATCCGCGTACGGGGTGCAGGAGTGATCACTGATTTCTGAGTGAACCGGCCCATTAATTTTGGCTGATGAACCAGAGTATAATCGCTTTTTAGGAGGTAACGAAGATGGACGTGTTCGAAGATCTTTTTAATCGTATAAAAGCAGATCCTGAAAATATTCGTTTCACAAATAGAAACATCGATCCGCTCTACTATGCCGCTCCAACAGCAAAGCTGTTAATCATCGGGCAGGCTCCGGGTGAGATCGCGCAGAATACAAAGATAATATGGAATGATCGAAGCGGCGTACGGTTACGGGAATGGATGGGTGTATCAGACGATACTTTCTATCGTTCGGGGAAAATTGCCGTTCTTCCGATGGATTTTTATTTCCCTGGCAAAGGGAAGAGTGGCGATTTGCCGCCGAGAAAGGGATTTGCTGCAAAGTGGCATGATCCAATCATTAGAGCGATGCCGAATATCGAGTTAACTTTATTAGTCGGCTCCTACGCGCAAAAGTACTACCTGAAGACGCGTTCAAGCATGACATTAACTGAAATTGTTAAAGATTATCGCAGTTATTTACCGAACTATTTTCCATTGGTTCATCCGTCACCGCGAAACTCTATTTGGATAAAAAGGAATTCATGGTTTGAGAAAGACGTTTTACCGGATTTGAAGAAGTATATTAACCGAATTCTATCAGATCAGTAAGTGATGATTGAAACGCATACCGAATACATGTTGATTCGAGCACCGGTTGATGCTCCTAAAAAAGCCGAGGGAATAGATACCGTTGATGATTTATAGCCGCATAGCGGATGAGCAGCTTTTTTTTCGAATCAAATCCGGACGGAAACTTACAACGACCGGGATAATCACGGTGAAGACCGGATACCCATCCAAATAAAACAGCACCCTCCTTTTTCAAGAAGCTACTGCTACGAAGCCTTCCTTGGTAAGGAACGAAAAATAAAAAGGATTGAATTCTTGTATACCGCAAGAACTCAATCCTTTTTGTCACGCACAGAATACACAATCGCTTCTCTGTCCTCTTTTTTGCCAAGTGCATAAACCTTTTGGCTATCTTCTTCTTCAAAAAAATGAAACGGCACTTTTCGGTTATAGTCATGAGGAAATCCGTCGAGCAGAACGATGCCGTCTGTGTACTTTAGATCGTCATCCAGATAGGGATCAAATAAATAGAGATAGTGATTCGACGTGTCTGACTTTGTTGCCAGCACATAATGCTCGCCGCCATAGTTTAATCGGAAAATGGCCGCGCCGCTATTCTTAATCGCATCAACGATTTCGCTGCCTTCTCGCAAATGAACGTGTTCACCGGCATCATAGTTTCCGTGGATGTGCAGTCCTTTAATTGGTCCGTTATGATTCAGCCATTCGGAGATAAATTTCATTGCCGATTTTGATGTGCCGCTCTTGCCGACTTCACCAACTGAATTATAGGTATCGAGGGATTAGGCGGTAATTGCTTTGATCACGTCAGGCGGAATCACTTCTCGCGGAAATAGATAGTTTATGGCATTCAATAGCGTTACTGTTCCGCAGTCATACTCAGACATCTGGTAATACAATGGTGTCTTCATGCGATTCCCTCACTTATTATGATTGTTTGAATCAAAGATGCCCCGGAGTGCATTGCTTATCTGTTGTTTTTAGTTTGCGATGTGGTCCAACAGATAACTGATATCTGTGATGATCAATTTTCGATTCTTGACAATCAGAGCGCCGTCACTTTTTAATTCACCAAGCATTCGATTGACGCTGCTGCGCGCGCTGATGCCGCAGAAGCCGGCAATGTCATCATTTGTTAACATGAAATCGATCAGAATTCCCTCGCGCACTTTGCGCCCGAATAAATCAATCAGACTGTAAATAAACGCACAAACCGCGCCTTTTTTCCCATTCATGATCATTCGCTGGGAACGAAAAATATTTTCCGATAATTTCTTGCGATAATAACTTTTGATATAGTTTTGCAATTCTGGTGTCGCATTGACATATTTCCAAAAGGTGACGCGATCCACCTGATAGAAGGTCGCTTCATTGGATTCCACACGTACATTAAAAGGCTGTTCCGTAAACTTAGAAACTTCATCCCGGAGCAGTGAGATTACATCGGGTTTTACGATATAAGAGAGATTAAATTCTCGTCCGTCTTGAAGAATAATGCTGTTTTTTATAATCCCTTTTTTGAGAACATAAGTATACCGTTCTTCTAGGCCGTGATAAGTCAGATAGGTATGTCTACTTTTGTTAATTGTTGGTACATCGTGCGCATCCAGAAAATTAATCAAATATTCAATTTCACTTAATACCATGGATTTTTCCTTCCCATCACAAACGTTCAAGTTAAAAAATAGAGATACAATTGTTACATTTAACCCTATTTTAACTGCTTTTTATCTGATGTATGTCACAAATAAAGTAAACATTTGTTAACTTTTTTTGATAATAGCAAACGAAACGGACAGTCTTTTTGTTTTGATTTATAACAGATGGTGCACGCAGAAAGGTTTGTGGGACCTTGTGATACGCATGTCACGCGTCACTTTTTCTCATACTAAGGATCACAAATCTTTTCTACTTGCTATTTTCAAAGTAAAAGAACTGAAAAGAGGGCTGTCCATTTATGGTTAGCATTGAACTTCCTTATGACAAAACAACAATTAAGGCTAATCTGCCCGATCACAATTATGCAGGCAAATTAGTATCTCAAGCAGCGACTTACCACACGAATCGCTCGGAAAATGAGATCGTCGAGGATTCGCTTAATCATCCAATCGGATCCGCGTCTTTGGAAGAACTGGCCAAAGGCAAGAAAAACATCGTGATTATCAGCTCGGACCACACGCGGCCGGTTCCATCGCACATTATTACACCGATCCTGTTGCGCCGCTTGAGGGAAGCTTCTCCGGAAGCACGCATCCGTATTCTTGTTGCGACCGGCTTCCATCGTCCGTCCACTCGCGCTGAACTTGTTAACAAATATGGACAAAAAATTGTCGATGAAGAAGAAATCGTAATGCATATCTCGACCGATGACGCGGCGATGGTTAAAATCGGCCAGTTGCCGTCCGGAGGCGACTGCATCATCAATCGAATCGCCGCCGAAGCCGATTTGCTGCTTTCTGAAGGATTTATTGAATCGCATTTCTTTGCAGGATTTTCCGGAGGACGCAAATCCGTGCTTCCAGGTGTTGCTTCCTACAAAACGATTATGGCCAATCACTCCGGTCCGTTTATTGATTCAGACAAGGCGCGTACCGGAAATCTGAATCACAATCCGATTCATAAGGACATGGTCTACGCGGCACGCACAGCAAATTTAGCATTTATCGTGAATGTTGTTCTTGATGAAGATAAAAAAATTATCGGGTCTTTCGCGGGAGATATGGAAGAGGCACATCGAGAGGGCTGCGAATTTCTTCGCAAATTGTCCAGTGTAACGAAAATTGACTGTGACATCGCTATTTCTACGAATGGCGGCTATCCTTTGGATCAGAACATCTATCAGGCAGTAAAAGGGATGACTGCGGCAGAGGCGACAAACAAAGAAGGCGGCACGATTATCATGGTTGCCGGCTGCCGAGACGGACATGGCGGCGAAGGCTTCTATCATAATCTCGCGGATGTTTCCGATCCGAAGGAATTTTTGGATCGCGCCATCAATACACCGAAACTGAAAACGATTCCGGATCAATGGACGGCTCAGATTCTGGCACGGATTCTTGTCCATCATCATGTAATTATGGTTTCTGATTTGGTTGATCCCGAACTGATTACCGGCATGCACATGGATCTCGCCACTTCTCTTGATCAGGCACTTGAAATGGCCTACGCGCACGAAGGCAAGGACGCTAAGATAACCGTCATTCCTGATGGACTGGGTGTCATTGTCCAATAATGATTTCGGTAAAAGAGGAGGGGCGGACAGAAAATGGAAAAGGACGAACTGCATGCGCTGTTTCAAGATATTGCTGAACCTAGTCAAGCCGCGACACGTGGAAAGGATAGCGGTTTTGCGGATCTCGGTTTTGCGAAGGTTGACCTGACACGCAAGCAGCGCAACGGCTATCCGGAAGTGATTTACGGCGAAGGGAAAACAGCGGAACAAATCATTGGCATCATTGAGACAATGCGCAAGCAGACGGTGAACATTTTATGTACACGCCTTTCCTCGGAAAAATTTGAACAGATAAAAAAAGTTGAGCCGGATGCTGCTTATCACAAAGAAGCACGCTGCGCGCTCGTGAATCGTGCTGAAGTGAAGAAAACCAGCAGCTATATCGCGATTGTGACCGCTGGGACCTCAGATATTCCGGTTGCCGAAGAGGCGGCTGTAACCGCGGAAGCCTATGGAAACCGTGTGGAACGAATTTATGATGTCGGTGTTGCCGGTATTCATCGGCTGTTTGCCCGTTTGGATGTCATTCGCGCAGCCAAAGTTGTGATTGTCATTGCCGGCATGGAAGGCGCGCTCGCTAGTGTTGTCGGCGGATTGATTGACAAACCGCTGATTGCCGTGCCGACGAGCGTCGGCTACGGCACCAACTTAAAAGGAGTGACGGCACTGCTCACGATGCTCAACAGCTGCGCGTCGGGAATCACCGTGGTGAATATTGACAATGGCTTTGGCGCCGCCTACTCAGCAAGCATGATTAATCATTTGTAAAATGGCTTTGGCCCGCATGGAGGAATGAGATGAGAACTCTTTATTTAGATGCTTTTTCGGGAATTAGCGGTGATATGTTCATTGGCGCGCTGCTTGATCTTGGCGTCGATTTTGACCGGTTTCAATCGGAGCTTGCTAAATTGCATGTTGGGGATTATCAGCTTCACAATGAGCGCCTCGCGAAAAACAGTATATACGGTACTAGCTTTGACGTCGAATTGAATCATGAAAAGGATCACGGATTTATTGAGCATCATGACCATCATGATGTGCGGCATTTGAGTGACATTTGCGCCCTTATCGATTCAAGCGGCTTATCCGTAAAGATCAAGAAACAATCGATTGCCGTTTTTACTGAGATCGCCAAAGCGGAAGCGGCCGTTCATCAGATGCCATTGGCGGATGTCCATTTTCATGAGGTCGGCGCTTTGGATTCGATTGTCGATATTGTCGGCTGCTTTGTCGCACTTGACCTATTAGGCGTCGACGACGTGTGTGCATCTGCGCTGAGCGATGGTTCTGGTTTTATCAAGGTCGCGCACGGGCAGATGCCGGTACCGGTTCCTGCTGTTATGCAGATGCGTATCGGCACCGCGATCCCAATTAAACAGCGCACGGATATTCAGACTGAACTCATAACGCCAACTGGAATGGGTCTCGTTAAGGAGATCGTCAGTCATTTCGGATCCATTCCGGAAGATGCAATCCTGCTCAAGACCGGATACGGGTTCGGCAAGCGCGACACGGGTTCCTTTAATGCGCTGCGTGCGTTGCTCTTTGAAACGAAAAAAAGCATGCAGACGGTGAATACGGATCATGATACGGTGCTGCTGATCGAAGCAAACCTCGATGATCAAAGCGGAGAATCACTTGGTTTTGCAATGGATGTGTTGCTTGAAGCAGGCGCATTCGATGTATTTTTTACACCGATTTACATGAAGAAAAATCGGCCGGCATGCAAGCTCTCTGTTCTTTGCGCGCCGGAAGAACGCGACACATTTGTTGACTTGCTGCTGAAACACACCTGTAGCCTTGGTGTTCGCTATCAATTGATGCAGCGGTCAATCATGAAGCGCAGTTTTAAAAAGGTAGAAACAAAGTATGGAACAATTCGTGTGAAGGTTGCCAGCCGTGACGGTGTCGTTAAGCAGACTGCTGAGTATGACGATTGTGCTCAGGCTGCACGCACGCATGGCGTTTCGTTGGCAGCGGTTGAGCAGGAGGTTCGACGGCAGCTGCCGGATTGAATCAGAATTAGATGATTTGGAGGGAATACTGTGATTCATCAACTCGTTGCTGAATTTTTAGGGACAGCATTAATGATTGTTTTTGGTGTTGGCGTCCATTGCTGTGAGGTGCTCAATACATCAAAATATCAGAATTCCGGTCACATTTTCGCTATTACAACTTGGGGTTTTGGTATTACCATCTCGTTGTTTATCTTCGGTGATGTGTGTATTAACCCAGCGATGGTTGTCGCTCAGGCCGTTCTTGGCAATATTCCATGGACGAGTGTCATTCCATTAAGCATCGCAGAAGTACTCGGTGGTATCTTCGGTTCCATTGTTGTCTTTATCGCTTATTATGATCAATTCAATGCGTCCAAAGACGTCGATCGGGTCAAAATTCGTAACATCTTTTCAACAAACCCAAATGTGCGTCATTTGCCGCGCAACTTTTTCGTCGAATTTATTGATACGTTTATCTTTATTACCGGAATCTTAGCCATCGCTTCGATTAAAACACCAGGCATTGTGCCGATTGGTGTCGGTCTTCTTGTGTGGGCAATCGGTATGGGTATGGGTGGCCCGACGGGATTCGCGATGAACCTCGCGCGTGATATGGGTCCGCGTATTGCCCATGCGATTCTGCCGATTCCGGGCGGCAAAGCGAGCAACGATTGGCAATACGGCATTATCGTTCCGGGCATCGCACCATTCTTAGGCGCTGCTTGTGCCGCACTTTTCGCCAGAGGATTCCTCGGACTATAACCAGGCTGTCATTAATAAAAATAACTATAAAAAAGGAAGGTAAATACTGATGAGTACGTTAACTGAAAAAAAACAGGCTCTAGTTGATCAATTGAAAAAGATGAATCGTGTGGTTGTTGCTTTTTCCGGAGGTATTGACAGTACACTCGTTCTGAAAATGGCGCTGGATACGCTGGGCAAAGACAATGTACTTGCCGTTGTTGCCAACTCCGAACTTTTTACGAATGAGGAATTTGACAAAGCCGTCTCCTTGGCAAAAGATCTGGGCGCTGTTGTTAAGAAAACTGAACTCAACTATCTGTCTGAAGAACATATCAAACACAATACGCCGGACAGCTGGTACTATGCGAAGAAAGGCTTCTATGCGCGAATGAACGAGATCGCGGCGGCTGAGGGCTTCGAGTTTGTACTGGACGGCATGATCAAGGATGACGAAAGCGACTTCCGCCCAGGTCTGCGCGCCCGGACAGAGGCAGGCGCACGAAGCGTTCTGCAGGAAGCAGGTTTCTATAAAACCGATGTTCGTGCTTTGGCAAAAGTAATTGGCCTGAACAACTGGAACAAGGTTTCTTCATGCTCAGTATCTTCCCGCTTCCCTTACGGAACAACACTCACGTTGGAAAAAATCGATCAAGTCATGAAGGCGGAAAAATACATTCGCGATCTCGGTTTCCCTGTTGTCCGCGTCCGCTATCATGGTGAGATTGCCCGTGTTGAGGTTCCGGCAGAACGTTTAAACGACTTCATTGAATTGAATGATAAGGTCAGTCAGACGCTCATGGATTTTGGCTTCCGTTATGTGACACTTGATTTGAGCGGCTTCCGCAGCGGACGGATGAACGAAACCCTTTCAGCAGAAGAACGCAAGGCCTTTGTTTCTTAAGTATAGGGACATCAATGAGCGGCTGAAATTTTCGAATCTCGAAAATGGATGCCGTTTTTTTTAACGATGAGAACGAAAGGAAGAATTAACGTGTTGAAAAAGTGTCTGCCCTATTATTTAGGTTCAATCATTCTGCATGTTGTTGGTATTGGTCTGCTTTTTCTTGTGGCAGAAAATAATCCGGTCATGCTCGGGCTTGGACTTGTCGCCTATACACTCGGTCTTCGTCATGCCTTTGACGCGGATCATATCGCAGCTATTGACAACATTGTGCGGAAACTGACGCAGCAAAAGGAGAACCCGATGGGTGTCGGCTTTTATTTCTCACTCGGCCATTCATCCGTAGTTCTGCTCATGGCCTTGGTTTTAGCCTTGTCCGTGAGTTGGGTGCAGAATCATCTGCCGCAATTCGAACGTGTCGGCGGTGTTATAGGCGCCACGGTCTCCGGTGGATTTTTGATCGCAATTGCAATCATTAACCTATTTGTTTTAATTGATTTGCAGAAAATGTTTATTCAATTAAAAAAGAGTGCTTTCGATCAGGAAAAGTTCGAACAGCTGCTGCAGTCCCGAGGCTTTCTGTCCCGCGTGTGCGCACCGCTTTTTGCGTTTATCAACAAGAGCTGGCACGTGTTTCCGCTGGGCTTCTTGTTTGGTTTAGGGTTTGATACCGCGACAGAAATCAGCCTGCTTGCACTTTCCGCAGAGTCCGCACGAGCGCATATGTCTGCTGCTGCCATACTTGCTCTGCCGATTCTTTTCGCAGCAGGCATGAATGTTATGGACACAACTGATTCGGTCATGATGACACGTGCGTACCGCTGGGCGCTCGATACGCCTGTTCGAAAAATTTATTACAATATTACGGTTACGGCCATTTCGGTTGCTGCGGCATTAATGATCGGTGCCATAGAACTGAGTCAGGTTGCGGGTAAGGCGTTCCAGCTGCAAGGCGGCTTTTGGAACTGGGTGCAGCAGATTAATTTAAATTGGGTCGGCTATGGATTAAGCGTTCTTTTTGTCACGATATGGGGGCTTTCGTATATTATCTGGAAATTTTTCCGTATCGATCAGCGCTGGAACCAAAATTATCTCTAATTGATTGCACCATTATTAAAAAGCAAACTTCCTTAATGAACCCTTGGAATTCCTATGCTTAAGGAAGGGGATACAAGGCATTTTTATAGTGAAGAGTGGTAGATGATCATTACGTTTCTCTAATATAACCGAACACTTTTCCAAATTTTATTAGTCTCTATTGCAAAAAAGTGATAAGAAGCCAATAATGGACATGTAAGCGGTTTACAATAGGAGCTACCCTGGTAAAAACGCAGCCCATTTTTACCAGAGACTGCGAATGAAGCATTACAATTCGGTCGAAGCGACTTATGAAGGGGAGATCTGAATATGAAACGTGTTGTAATCACTGGTGCATCATCGGGTATGGGACTAGCAGCGGCAAAACTGTTTGCTGAACGCAACTGGGATGTTTTGATGGTCGATTTAAATGAAGAAGGCTTGGCAAAGGCAGCTTCGGAATTGCGGCAGAAAACAAAGGTTGAAGTTTACACGTACGCGGTCAATGTTGTTGATGAAAATGCTGTTTCAAGTCTGGCAAATCAGATTAAAGCTAAGTTTGCAACAATCGATTCGTTAATAAATAATGCCGGGATTGCGAGAATGGGCAGTGTTACGGATACGGACAGTAAAACGTGGGATGCAGTGCTGAATGTTGACGTTAAATCTGTTTTTCTCATGTCTAAATATTTTGTTCCACTTTTGATTGACAATAAAGGCGGAACAATCGTAAATACTGCTTCGATCTCAGGACTCTGCGGTGATTTTGGAATGGCTGCCTATAATGCTGCTAAAGGTGCTGTGGTCAATCTGGTTCGTTCCTTAGCTCTGGACTTTGCGAAATACAATATCCGGGTCAATAATGTGAATCCGGGTGCAACGGAAACACCTATGTTTCTTCAGAATCCAGAGGAGGTTCAACAGCAGTTCAGGGACGCAATTCCACTGGGACGTTTAGCTAAACCGGAGCAAATTGCGAAGGTCATGTATTTTCTTGCTTCGGACGAATCTGATCCGATTGATGGTGTCAATCTGCCGGTAGACGGCGGACTGAGTATCCAATCCGGACAGCCGCAGCAATAAATGATTCGCAGGTAATGATTCATTAGGTTGCTAGAATTAGAGAAATTTTAATAGACTGAAGAAGAATATGAATGGTTACTTTCAAACCTCTAAATACGCCTTCAAGGACCTGAAAATCTTGATGAACCAAGATTTTCAGGTCTTTTTTCAAGAAAAGAAAGTATAGAGCGACCGAGCAAGGTCGTGCCTTATAGCGGGTGAGAATCCCGTCGGAAAAGAGTTAGCCACTCATCCGTAGCGAGTCTTGGAGAA
>Ga0334901_1000760_pt1 | contig 40222 bp, 40 predicted proteins | sample GraSluR3_MG_3_FD_207216 | JGI IMG/M metagenome (GOLD analysis project Ga0334901, IMG submission 207216) | Sludge microbial communities from methane-producing bioreactor in Wageningen University, Netherlands - Granular Sludge_15_08-R3 | ecosystem: Engineered > Bioreactor > Anaerobic >...
CTGATGAATTAATTGCAGTTGTGTTTTCGAAGAGTAAAGGAGAATCAAAACTTGGTAAGGTGTCAATTTGATAAATATATCCGGTATTTCCATCAATACTACTCCAATCTAATTCTGCTAAAACCGATTGATTAGTTGCTTGATCTGAAGGAGATGTGTTATAGATTGAATTAGTTGTTGTAAAACTCCATGTGGCCGACCAATCTGAAGTGTCAACGGCATTTTTTGCGGCAGCTCTCCAGTAATAAGTAGTTCCAAAATATAAGTCATATACGTATGCGCCTGATGAATTAATTGCTGTTGTGTTTTCGAAGAGTAAAGGAGAATCAAAACTTGGTAAGGTGTCAATTTGATAAATATATCCGGTATTTCCATCAATAAAGCTCCAATCTAATTCTGCTGTTATTGGTTGGTTGCTCCGTTGGAAGGAGATATATTGCTGATTGTATTTGCAGTTGTAAAACTCCAAGTTGACGACCATATTGAAGTGTCAACAGCTGTTTTAGTTGCACAATGCCAATAATACGTTGTGTTAAAACATAAACTTGTTACTGTGATTTGCGAGGAGTTTAGGCTGGTTTCCCCTTCAATGAGAATCGGAGAATTAAAACCCGGAGTTGTATCTATTTGATAAATGTATCCTGAATTCCCGGTTACACTATTCCAATCTATTAATATTGTAACAGCTTGATTTGTAGCTCCATTTATTGGAGAAACATTTACCGGAGAATCAATTGCATATATGATAAAGTGAATCATTATGCTAAGTATAATTAATGAAATCTTTTTCATAATCTTGATTTAATAAATTTGTATTTACAAAAATAATCTAAATCTTTCTAATAGAGTGTTTTGCCTCTACTTTTTTAAAATCACAAATAAAATTAACTTTATTATGTTTACTTATGTTTGTTGCTTGCTTGTTAATATTAGAAGTTAACTGCTCAGTCAATAATTTAAAAACGCCATTACTGTGATCCTTAAATTATAGATTTCGTAAAAGGTTTATTACAATTCCCGCAACAAAAAGATTAGGTAAGTAGTTTCTAAAAGCTACTCTGTTAAAAAATGAATAACTAAAAACCTGATTTCGATATAAGCAAGTGCTTAATACAGTGCTAATTGTCCAAAAGTTTCTTCTATGTCGTATTTAATAGATGGTTTTTTAGGGAAAAAAGAATATGCTAAAAGTCCTGAAATTATATTTGAAATAAAACTCTTAGGACAATGACAACAAATTTGGCATAATTTTAATAATAATACAATGGCTGTTAGTAATAGCAAAATATATAATCACATTTAGCGGTAATGATATTATAGCGATAAAAGCCAATCCGTAATTAATAATTTTATCTGATATATTATGCTGAATACTATTCATATGGCTTAGGTTTTTATTCTTATTTTTTTCAAGTTAAGTTCTTCATTTTCTTAGCTCCTGATAAATTACAAGCTGTGCTGAAATTAAAATTTGATGAGTTAATAGCTTTTAGATTAATTTCCATAATCTTTTTACGTTTCATTCATCAAGTTTTGGTTAAATTGCACACTTTAAATCGTATAATAAAATGCTTACAGTTAAACACTAAAAACATGGTATAAAGTTACAAATTTTTTAGATATTGAAATAACTGTATTTTTTTTATCAATTTTAAAATATTATAGCATAAACCCATTCCGGACTATACAAATAGAAAAAAGCACCTAAGTTATAGATGCTTTTTTAAAAACAATTGATAATTATCTAGATATTTCTAATTATACATTAAATCTTTATAATATATCTCGCCATCTATTATATTAACATTGCTTTGCACTCCGTTATAATAGTAATCAACTGATGTTGTATCAGAAGTAACTTTATCTAATCTAAAGTTTACAGGTACAATTGTTACATTTACTGCTTGATGAGTAGCGCATGGTAATTTTATATTATACTCTCCATTAGCATCTACGGTAGTTTCGTATTGTAATGTTTGATAGTTATAGTTAGGCAACGGATCCATGGTAAGTTGCTGACTATTAATTCTGAAATAGATTTTTGTACCTACTGGTGCAAATTCTAATTCTGAATTTGTTGTGTTAAGTTCTGCTTTAACTTTACCAATAACAGTTGCTTCAGGCACTGGTCCAGCTTCAACTTCTTCGTTATCGCAGCTTGTAAATAAAACAGTTACGCCCATTAAAGCTAATAATGCAAATAAAAATACTTTTTTCATAATACTATTGATTTTAAATTAATACTCATTTTATTTTTTCTAAAAATGGAATTTCAAATAAATACCACCTCCGAAGTTTGTATTATCAAGATAAATACCACCATCGTTTGCGGTAACAGTTTCTTCTGTTTCTATTTCAAGACCGTTCCACCGCTCTTCGACAAGTGTTCCGCCATTGTTACGTATAAACATAACTCCGTATCCAAATTCTCCACCAATTGAAAATTTAGGTGCTACAAAATATTCAACACCAATTACCGCTTGCAGTCCTGCACCAATACTAACAATATTTTTGACTTCGGTAATTCTTCCACTACCGGTAATATTTGCTCCAAAATCGTGTGTTTCGGGGCTTGTAAATGTAGATGTAATAGGATTACCATAAGTGTATTTTTGGCTATTTGTACGATACATAAGAGCAATACCGGCACCATAATAACCTTGAACACGACCTTTGCCTCTGTGCATTAAATAATGTGCATTAAGATTAAGATTTGTGTTATTTGTTACAAGTTTATCGGTAACTAAAACATCAGGGTCAGGGATTGGAGCTTCATCTTTTACAACAAATTCCTGATTAATAGCCTGATTGTTTGCAAATCTGAATCCAACACGAGCAGAAACATTTTCTTCTAAATAGTACTGTAAATAAATACTATTAGAATTTGTCCAATCTGACATATAACTCCACCCGACAGTATTTCCCACAGTACCATTAAACATATTTCCTATAAAATTAAATATAGGTACAGCGTTAATAGCAACTGCTATATCGCCTTGTTCGGGAAGAATTGGGATGCCTTTTTTTGAAACCATCCCATCTGTTTCCTGCGCTTGAACGCTTAAAATCAAGCCTGCAAGACACATAAATAAAATTGTTTTCTTCATAACTGATAGTTTTAATTATTTGTTTTACAATGTAAAAGTAAAATAAATTTGAAAGATTACAATCTAAAAACTAAATTAATTTTTGGTTTATGTTTTATTTAAAATAACTCAATATAAGCATTTCCTTATGCTTTTGCAAAATACTTACTTATGACAAATAAAAAAACCGCTTAAATAACTAAGCGGTAATATAAGAGAATATTATATAAGAAACACTAAATTTTATGCTTTGGTTCGTCAGCAACTGTTAATTTTTTACGTCCTCGGGCTCTACGGCGAGCTAATACTTTTCTACCATAAGCATCTTCCATACGTGCACGGAAACCGTGTTTATTGTTTCTCTTTCGTTTTGAGGGTTGGAATGTTCTTTTCATCACCAAAAATTTTTAAGTTTCTGCAAATCGGACTGCAAAAATAAGATTAATATTGTAATGCACAAAATAAGAATGCTTAAAATCAAAAAAAATTAACAAATAATATGAATTAGCTTTTTTGTACAAAAATAATCTTCTTCGAAGAAATCCGTTAAGTCTGTAATAACAAAGCTTTTAATGCTTTCAAGCTCATTATCTAAATCTCCTCCTTTCAATAACAATAGACCATTTGACTTGCTATTTTTGTTTAATTTTTTAATTTTTGAACTTGTCCATTGATATAATTGCGGAATATTAGTTACAGCTCTACTAACAATAAAATCAAATTTTTCATCTACAGTTTCGGCTCTTACCCATGTTGCCTTTACATTATTCAGTTTAAGTTTATAAATAATATCATTTACTACATTTATTTTTTTTCTGATGCTATCAATCAAATGAAATTCAACATCTGGAAATGCTATAGCAAGTGGTATCCCCGGCAATCCACCTCCTGTTCCAACGTCAAGGATATTTGAGTTTTTTTTGAAATCAATGTATTTAGCTATTGATAGGGAATGTAACAAATGATTAATTAAAAAGTTGTCGATATCTTTTCGTGATACTAAATTAATTTTACTATTCCAATCTTTCATCAAATCCTGAAATTGATTAAATTTTTCAAGTTGGGTATTAGTAAAATTTGGGAAATACTTTTTAATAGCCTCCATCAAAAATTATTTGCTTTATTTTTTATTAATGGATATAACAACTCTCTAGCTCTATATAATTGTGCCTTTACTGTACCTATACGTATATCAAGGTGTTGAGCAATTTCTTCGTAAGAATATTCTTTATAATATCTAAGATGTATTAATTGTCGGTAGCGTGGTTTAAGGGTTTCGATAATTTCAAGAAGCACTTCGGCTTTTTGTTCTCTAATAATTAATTCTTCAGGATTAGGACAAGTTGTAGATATTTGAGATGTAGTATCATTATCGCCATCTAAGCTTTGATCGATTGGGTATGCTTGTTTTCTACTTTTCCTTAAAAAATCTATATAATTATTGGTTGCAATCCTAAATACCCATGTGCTAAAGGCAAATTCGGAAGTGTACTGATTCAAGTTTTTAAATGCTTTACCAAATGTTTCCATAGTTAAATCTTCGGCATCAATTTCATTTTTCACTCTTGCCAAAAGCATATAGTAAATTGCATCGTAGTATCTATCTAATAGTTTAGCATATGACGCATTATCACCCTTAAGCGCACTCTTAATCAGGCTTAAGTCACTTTTAGCTTTAGGTGATAAATTACGCTTCATTTCCAGATAATATTACGAGAGCTAAATAAACTACAAAGATAAAAATATGTTTGTACACAAGGTAATATAAAATCGAACAATAGTAAGTTTTTATATAATCCGTATTCTGACATACGTTTTAGGAAGCTACCAAAAATAAGAAACTTTAAAGTATAAAATACTAAAAATGCTATTACAATACTTAGGAGGACTTTACCGGTAAATAATATAACAGCCAAAATAAATGAAATCAATAACAAAACTCTCGACAGTGGCTCAAGTACTAAAAGCATTTTAATCTTTAATGGATATTGGTTAGCAACTGAATAGTGTCTTATTTTTTGATTACGCCATTTCTTAAAACTATCAGGAGGCAGTGATCTTGTAATTGCTTCTGCGTGGAATTGCACTCTAAATTCAGCATCTTGCAAGTGAGATTGAACAAACAAATCATCATCTCCTGATGCAAAATCAATATGCTTACTATAGGCATTTCCTCTTTTCCATAACTGCTTGGAATACATTAAATTTCTACCTACACCCATATAAGGCAAACCGCTAAGAGCAAAACTACCATATTGCATAGCGATAAAACTTGTATCGTATCTAAGCATATCGTTAACAAATGTATTTTCGTTAAAATATCCACCGTAACCCAATATAATAGTATTTTGAGTTTTGAATTGACTAAGCATTCGAGATACCCACATATCCGAAACAGGAATACAATCTGCATCAGTAAAAAGCAAGCAATCATTAGCGGCATATTCTATTCCTTTAGTTAGGGCATATTTTTTCCCATGATTATTAGTTTCTCCTTCTTCTATTCGTATGTATTTCAAAAACTTATACTTTTCAGACAATTTGTTTATCAATATTGAAGTTCCATCAGTTGAGCGGTCGTCAACAATAACAACTTCATAATCATCATAATCTTGATGTAACAAAACAGGTAAAAGACATTCTAATCGCTGAGCTTCGTTTCGTGCTGCAACTATTATACTTACAGGGATACATATCTCTGGCTTTATTTCAGGTGTGATTATTTGCTTGATTAGTTTTCTGTAAAAGAATAAATAATAAAAACTTTGTACTAATAATGCTAATACAAACAACACGAGAGCTACCCAATGAATATTGCTAAATTCCATATTTTTAAAGACCTTGATCCTTAGCTTCGTTCCAAAACTTATCCATTTCTTCGAGATTCATACTTTTGAGAGACTTACCTTGTGCGATAGTATTTTCTTCAAGATAATTGAACCTGTTTAGAAATTTACGATTTGTAAGTTCTATAGCGTTTTCCGGATTAATACCATATAATCTTGCTGCATTAATAAGTGCAAAAAACATATCACCAAATTCCTTCTCAATTTCTTGTTGATTGTTTAAGCTAATTGCCTCTTGCAATTCGTGATACTCTTCCATAACTTTATCCCAAACCTGCTCTTTGTTTTCCCAATCGAAACCCACACCCCTTGCCTTATCCTGCATACGATAAGCTTTTATTGTAGCTGGTAAAGACTTGGGAATTCCTCCCAGTACTTTTTTCTTTTTGCCTTCAGTTAGTTTTATTTTTTCCCAGTTGTCTTCAACTTCGCGAGCAGAACTAACTTTTACATCTCCGAAAATATGAGGATGGCGATAAATTAGTTTTTCATTAATCGCTAATAATACGTCAGCAATATCAAATTGCTTATTTTCTTCTGCAATTTTGGCATAAAAAACTAAGTGAAGCATAATGTCTCCAAGTTCCTTTTTAATATCATCTGTTTTTCCTTCTAAAACGGCATCTGCAAGTTCGTAAGTTTCCTCTATAGTAAGAGTTCTAAGGCTTTCGTTGGTTTGCTTTTTGTCCCACGGGCATTTTTGACGCAGTTCGTCCATTATATCAAGTAATCGCTGAAATTCGGCTAAACGTCTATCCATTTTTTTTTGCAAAATAACAAATTATAAGGCTGTAAACCTAAATAAATCATGTACAAATATAAATGAGATTTGCTACTGCTAAATTACTCTTCGTGTAAGAATTTGATTTTTATATTGAATTTTAACAATATAAATACCTTTTGGCATTAACTCAAAATGGATACCACCCTTATTTTGTGTGTCCCAGTGCGGAACTCAGGAAAAAATCATCAGGTAGATTTAGACGACACAAGTAAGCAAATTTATTACTTACAAAGTTAAATAAAACTTAATGAAAATACTTCGTCTATAAAATAATCAAAATTTAGATATTATACCATTCCAGCAAACCCCATAAAAGCGAGAGCCAATATTCCGGCTACAACAAGAGATGCCGGTATTCCTTTCATACCTTCCGGGATATTAAGTTTATCCATATGTTCTCTGATACCTGCAAATATTATAAGTGCTAAAGCAAATCCGGCGGCGTTTCCGATGGAGAAAATTACACTCTTGAGAAGATTAAATTCTTTTTGAATAACAAGAATAGCTACACCCAGTATTGCACAGTTAGTTGTAATAAGTGGCAGAAACACACCTAAAGCTTGATATAATGCAGGGCTCATTTTTTTTAGTATAATTTCTACCATTTGCACAAGCGAAGCAATAACTAAGATATAGGCAATAGTTTGCATATATTGAATTTCGAAAGGGATTAACACATAGTGCATAATAATCCAAGTAACAATAACAGCTAGTGTCATCACAAATAATACAGCGCCACCCATTCCTACGGCTGTTTTCACTTTACTTGAAACCCCCATAAATGGGCATATTCCGAGAAATTGAGCTAATACAATATTGTTAACAAAAATGGCTCCTATAATAATCAGTATATATTCATATTCCATAATATTTTAATTTAACGAATTACTAAAACTATTTATTTATACGTCTTACAATTGCAACTAAATAAGCTAGTCCGATAAATGCACCCGGAGCTAACACAAAAACTAACATACCATCTGTATTGATAAGTTTGTACCCGAATATTGCATAGCTACCGAGCAATTCTCTAACTGCACCTAAAATGGTAAGAGCAAAAGCAAATCCTAGTCCCATTCCTAAACCATCAATCATTGATGAGAGGACTGTATTTTTAGATGCAAATGCTTCGGCACGTCCCAACACGATACAGTTAACGACAATAAGAGGGATAAAAAGTCCAAGTTGAGCGTGTAATGCAGGCACATATGCAGCCATCACAAGGTCAACTATAGTAACGAAAGATGCAATAATTACAATAAAAGAAGGTATTCTTACCTTATTGGGAATTACATTTTTAATTAAGGATATTACGGTATTTGACATTAAGAGGACAAAAGTAGTTGCCAACCCCATACCAAGTCCATTGATTGCTGATGTTGTAACCCCCAAAGTAGGACACAAACCTAGCAAAAGGATAAAAACTGGATTTTCTTTAATAAATCCTTTGGTAAAATTTTTCCATTGGTTCATTATTTGGTTCCTCCTATATTTTCGTTTGAAGTTGAATCGACTTCGGTATTATTATCTTCTATTAAGGTATTATCATCACTTACTTCTACAAGTTTAGAATCTGACGATTCTTTAAAAGCCACAAAGCCTCTGTACGCTCTATCGAGTGCATCACAGTATGCTCTAGAGGAAATAGTAGCAGCAGTAATAGCATCTACATCACCACCATCTTTTTTAACATTTAACTTAAACTCTGCTGGATTTTTCCCAATAAACTGGGAATTCCAATCCGAAACATCCTTACTGGTTTTATCTCCTAAGCCTGGTGTTTCTGCATGTTCAAGTACATTATTGTCAATTATAACACCATTTTCATCAAATCCTACCATAACAGAGATATGACCACTAAATCCATTATTTGAGTATGTGTTTACAGCATACCCTTTAAGTTCTCCATTATGAGTAACTTTATAAAAAGTAAGTTCTTCTCTCCCATCAGGAGAGAGTACTTTAAACTCTTCTACTTCTCCTTTATCTGCACCAGGCACAACTATATTAATTGCATTTTTCAGTTTTTGTGCTTTTGCATCTTTGATAGGACCTTTTGTTGAATTATAAACAAATCCTAATGCTACTGCAGATAGAGCTGTAACAATCAACAGCGTTAGAGTCATATTCAGGAATGTACTATCTTTTTTTGCCATATTAATAAATATCTAATTAACTAATTTACTTATTCCTATTTAAGCTTTTATTGTTTCTCCAAAACGCTTTGGTTTTGTCGCCTTATTAATTAATGGAACAAAAGCGTTCATAATAAGTATTGCAAAGGATACCCCTTCGGGATATGCCCCCCATACTCTTATCAGTACAGTGATAACGCCAATACCTACTCCATAAATTAACATTCCCTTTCCTGTCATAGGTGAAGTAACCATATCGGTAGCCATGAATATTGCCCCAAGCATAACACCACCAGTTAACAGATGGAATGCAGGATCGGCATAAGCTTCGGGATTAATACCATATAAAATACCTGTAAATATTGCAATACTAGCAAGCACAGCAACAGGAACATGCCAAGTTATAATTTTTCGGATTAACATATATAGTCCACCAATAATAAGAGCTAAAGCAGAAATCTCTCCAAGGGAGCCTCCCATTTGCCCTATTAACATATCTGTATATGAAGTAGGCATTGATTCAATAATTTGGCTGAAAGGTTCGCCATTTTTCAAACCTTCTTTAACTAAAGCTAAAGGCGTAGCACCTGTTTCGGCATCTGTAATAGCAAAATTCAGCACTTGTATTTTAGGATAACTTGTCATTTGTACGGGCCATGATATCAAAAGGAAAACCCTACCAACTATAGCAGGATTAAAAGGATTGTTTCCTAATCCGCCAAACGACATTTTGCCAATTCCGATAGCAACCAACGCACCTATTACTAAAATCCACCATGGAAGGTTTGTTGGGACATTAAATGCTAGCAACATACCTGTAACAATTGCTGAACCATCGGTAATAGTAGGCTTACCTTTAAAGAATACTTTTTGAATAAACCATTCAAAAAACACACATGCTGCTATTGCAATAAGATTTACACGAATTGCATCGAGTCCGAAATAATATACTGACACTAAAAATGCCGGCATCATTGCTAACACAACTCCATACATGATTTTCTTTACATTATCTTTTCCGTGATCATGCGGAGACATCGAAACTAATAATCGGTTATTTGCCATGCTTCTATTATTTTCTTGATCTAATAATTCTATTTAAATTTGCTTTACCTAATCTTATATAGTCGAGTAATGGAATACCTGCCGGACAAGTGTAACTACACGATCCGCATTCGATACAGTCTAAAACTCTTTCTTTTTCAAGCTCTTCCCATAAAGCTTTGTTTGAAAGATTTTTTAAAAGATGAGGTTCAAGATTCATAGGACATACATGCGTGCATCTTGAACAGCGAATACAGTTATAAACTTCGGGACGTTTAGCAAGTTTATTAGGGAATAGTAGAATGCCCGAAGTACCTTTAGTAACAGGAATTTGCTGATTATTTACAGCCTTACCCATCATTGGTCCGCCATTTACAATTTTTCCGGTATCTTCTGGCAGTCCACCTGCTAATTCAATAAGTTCAGATATTGGTGTTCCTACTTTTGCTAAGAGATTTACCGGATTTTTTACATTTTTACCTGTAACTGTTACAACTCTTTCGTAAAGAGGTTTATTCTTTTGAACAGCCTCGTAAACAGCAAAAGCAGTACCTACGTTTTGAACTACACAACCGACATCAATTGGCAATCCACCAGAAGGTACCTCTCTATTTATAAGGGCTTTAATTAATTGCTTTTCGCCACCTTGAGGATATTTTACTTTAAGAGCATAAATTTCAATATTATTAAAACTTACTGCTTTTTCTTTAAATAGTTTTATTGCATCCGGCTTATTATTTTCAATACCTATTAAAACCTTGTTTACACCGATTGCTTTAGCCATAATGCTACAACCGACAAGAATTTCATCAGGTTTTTCCATCATTAGTTGGTGGTCGGCAGTTAAATAAGGTTCGCATTCTACAGCATTAATTACAAGGTGTTCAGCAGTTTTTCCGGGAGGTACCGACAGTTTAACGTGAGTAGGAAAAGTTGCTCCACCTAAACCAACAATACCTTTATCGGCTATACGCTTTTTAATCTCATCAGCATTTAAGCTACATTCTTTAACAAGCGTATCACTTAAATCGATATCAGGTTCGTATTCTTCGCCTTCTACCTTAATTATTATGCTCATTCTTTTATATCCTGAAGCATCCATACTCGGCTCAATTTTAAGTACCTTTCCTGATACCGAAGAATGAATATTTGCAGAAACGAATCCGCCACTTTTAGCTATTAATTGCCCAATTTTCACTATATCGCCCTTATTAACAACAGGTACCGCCGGAGCACCAATATGTTGCGAAATAGGTATCGTAACAGTTTCAGGCATATTAAGCTTTTCAATTTTTTTACCTTTCGAAAGCTTATTTTCTGCTGGATGTACACCTCCTTTAGGGAATGTTTTTAACACAATCAAATCCTCCTATTCGTTTTTAGGTTCAGACGTATTTTCAATTACAGTATCTGCAGCAGCATTATTCTCTGCTTTTTCATTATCTGCATTTTCCTCTTTCTTTTCAGGTTTTGGTTTACGCGGAGGAAAATTTAATTCAATTATTGCTCCTGTAGGGCAAACCTCAACACACTTACGACATAATTTGCATTTTTCGTAATCAATATATGCTAAGAAATTTTCAAGTGTAATTGCATCGAATGGACATTCTTTTACACATTTACCGCATCCTATACATGCCACATTACAAGCTTTCTTAGCTGGTCCTCCTTTATCTTTATTTACACACGACACATATATTCTACGGCTTTTCTTTCCTTTATTTCGTAATTCTATAATATCTTTAGGACAAGCAGTAACACAAGCTCCACAAGCAGTACATTTTTCTTCGGAGACTACAGGTAGTCCGGTATTTTCATCGATATAAATTGCATCGAATGTACATGCTTCAACACAATCGCCAAGTCCAAGGCAACCATAAGGGCAATCGGTATCTCCTCCATACAATGCAGCAGCTATTGCACAGGATTGAGGTCCATCATAAATACTTGTTTTAGCTCTCTGTTCAGGGGCACCTGCACATCTTACAACTGCAATTTGTGGTTCTTTTTCAACTGCTGCCATTCCAAGAGCTTTTGCTACAGCATTCATAGTTTCATTACCACCTGCAGGGCAAAACAGTCCGTCAAGGGAATCGGCTTTAACACAAGCATCAGCGAATCCACGACAACCCGGATAACCACAACCTCCACAATTTGCTCCGGGAAGCAATGCTTCCACCTCATCAATTCTAGGGTCCTCAACTACTTTAAATTGCTGTGCAACAAAAAATAAAATCACGGCTAGAATAATCCCTAATGAACTTAATGAAATTAAAGTATATAATACTATTTCCATAATTAATTTATATTTTCATTTTTTTTATCTCAAAACTAAATTTTTTCTGTAATCGCTCACGATTTAAATATAATACTATATAATATGGTATCAATACACTAATACTAAATAAAGCTGATAAACCCTCGTTTACGTTCATTTGTAAGCTTATTAAAAGTACACTCAAGAGCAAGATAAATGGCAATATGTATGCATACAACAGAGCTACTAATCCTAATTTTTCACGTAATAAAACCATTACATTTTCTCCGATAGAATATGATTCGTTCCAGTTTCTAATTTCAATAAGCTTTTCTTGTGTATCAACACCACAAATAGATTTAGCTTTACATGACACACATGCCGATTGAGCTATAATTTCTACTCTAATTGCATTGTCTGTAATCTCCTTTACTACTCCTTTATGCGATATAGTTGCGACACTATCCATCTATGTAAAGTTTAAGCATACAAAAGTAAAACTTTTAGATTTTAAAAGTATGATTTTTATAATAATCAGATAACACTTCACTAATTTAGACTCTTTCTAAATTACACATTAAAAAACGGCTAATTATTAAAAGCCCTTTTTATTGTAAAGTAACAATTCCAGCCTAATACACAACAACAACAACACCGGTAAAAGGTAACATACCGTTACGTAAATCAACGACATAAGTATATGAACCAGCGGGGACTTTATTTCCTTCTACCATACCATCCCATGGTTCTCTTCCTGCTCCACCTACGTATAATGCTTGTCCCCATCTATTAAAAACATACACTTCGGCTGTAGGATACTTATCTATATATTCAATTATCCATGTATCATTAACTCCATCAGCATTTGGTGTAAATGCATTCGGGATTTTTAAGCAAAGATCACTACTTTCGCTAACATATACATTTAGATATTCTTGACAGTTATTTGCATCTGTTACAGTAACCATGTATTCTCCGGAAGTTATATTCGAAATTTCATTTGTTAGATCGCCGGTATTCCATTCAAATTCATAAGGGTATGTGCCTCCATAAGCAGTAATAGTAGCAATAGCATCATCATTACCTTGGCAGCTTGCGCTAACAATAGAGTATTCTAATTCAAGTTTTTCAGGTTGATTAATTGTAAAATAATCTTCAGCCCAGCATCCATTATCATCAACAACTTTTACTGAATAATTTCCTGCAGGCAAACTAATAACCTCTTCGCCGGTAGCTACAACAGAACCATATTGATACCAAAGTACTGAAATAGGAGGTGTGCCACCATCAGCGGTAGCAATTGCTGCACCATTATTTTGATTATAGCACTGTACGTCTTGGGTAATTAACTGCATACTAATATCTTTTTCTGATTGAGAAACAATATAGTAGTCTTGATACAAACACCCGTTCATGTCTTCTATTGTTACGCTATAAGTTCCGGCGCTTAATCCTGAAATATGACTGCTAGTAGGCCCATTGCTCCAATTATAAACATAAGGACCTACACCGCCTTCGGTTGATAAAGTAATCTCACCATCAGAACCACCACGACAAAGCACATCACTTATTTCGGCATTTACGATGATTTGAGGAGGTTCTGTAATAGTATATTCTGCATATCCTTCGCAGCCATATGTATCTGTAATTGTTACATAATATGTTCCTGCATAAAGATTATTAATAGTATTACTTGAAGAATTATTTGACCATAGATAATCGAAAGGTGCAGTACCATCTACACTTTCAGCTTGTAAAACACCTGTTGCATCTCCATGACACAATACTTCTTGTAATTGAGTTATTTGGGTTTCGCCTTCACCATATGCCCCAACCTCTGCAAGGGCTTCGACAGTACATCCGTTTATATCTGTAACCGTGCAGTAGTAATCTCCTGGAGGTAGATTTGTAATCTGTTGCGTACTATCTGTAGTATTCCATACATATGAATATGAACCTGTACCTCCAGAAGCATTTACACTAGCTGATCCTATTAATTCTCCACATTCGGTAGGCACTGTAGTAGTAGTAGCAACCAATTCGGGCGGATAAACTAAACTCGTTTCAGCTTCGGCAATACAATTATTACTATCATGAACTGTAACAGAGTAATCGCCTGCAAATAAATTATTTACAACAGCGGTATTTTGGCTATTACTCCATAGATAAGTATAATCTGGAGTACCCCCTGTAACAATAGCTTCTATACTCCCTGATGCTTGGTTATAACATAATGGATTAGAACTTACCAAATCGATACTTATAGCAGGATATATATCAACCGTAAAACTATCAGTACCAATACATCCATTACCATCTGTTACTTCCACTGTATATGTTGTAGCTATGCTTGGTGAAGCAATCGGATTAGCAGAATTGGGATCACTTAAGCCTGCTTCGGGTGTCCAATGATAAGAATATGCAGGTACGCCATTTTGGATATTTAGGTTTTCGCCAAGATTTACCGAATCACCCCCACATATAAATATGTCAGGGCCCAAATCGGGCATAACCGGAGGCGGCTCCGGAATATCTACAGGTAATACTTCTTGACAACCGTAAAAATCGGAGATTGTAACATAATTTGTTCCACCCTCGAGGTTTGAGGCAGAATTTACATCTTCTCCACTTGTCCAATTATAATAATATGGGGGAGTACCTCCCGAGGCATTTGCTATGGCTTGACCATCGGAATACCCATTGCAAGTAACTCCATCAACTACCGATACACTTGAAGTTAAACCTACGAAACTAAACGATAATAAACCCATTTCAACTGCTTGATTATAACAGATATCCGTTATACCGGTTGTATTAGTAAGCTCAACTGTATATGTACCTCCATCTACCAAAACATCCGACATAGTAAGTGTAAATATATCATCATACGAACTACCGGCAACACACGAAGGACTTGATACGGAACCGACTTCGTAAGTTCCGTTTGGTCCGGTTACAACAAAATCGCTTGCAGTAATCGATGAACACAGAACATTTTCGCTAAACTGCACAGTAATATTATTTTGTCCACAAACAGGAGCAAATACTATAGATTCTAAAAAAGGTTCGCTTTCATCAAGAATTTGAGCCGTAGAACCTCCGAAGTCAATAGTATAACCATAATTAGTTGAACTAAAATTACTAACATTAACTACGTATGTTTCACCTGCAACTACCGATATAGTTGAATTAAAAGGTCCATTACTTGCACCTCCACAACTCAAACCACTCCCGCCATTTGGTCCAGTAGGTCCATCAGCAGCAGACCAATTACAACTTACCATAATTGAGGGAGTGTCGTAAATGTCTTCGCAAGAGTTATAAGTAAGATCGTAAACAGCCCAATCGTAATCATCACTATAGTTATTTGGGTCAATTAAAAAAGAAACAACGCCATTTGTTTGAGCGGTAAAAGTGTACCATACATCATTTTTTTCACCAGAAAGCATACAGTTGTCTGGACATCCACCAGTTGTTGAAATCTCGTTTGGATAATTTCCTGTGCCACTATACGAAACTTCGGTATAATAATTCTCGAAACAAAGTGGGATAGCTCCAAGACAATCCTGATCTGTAGGTGCAGGCATTACTTTATATGCCATATTTCCGGCATTTGTACTATTTGCGTTACAATTATATTCGTATGTAACTACCACATAGGTACCATTTGCAGGGCATACCCATGTAATTTCAGAACCTAATCCACAATGGTCATCATTATAAGCGTAGCTAGTACCTCCGATATCAAATATTTCTAATTGTGTATCAACATTATTTGAGCCTCCACCTTCACAATAACTAAAAACATAAACCATATCTTGCACACCATTAAACTCATATCTTTCACCACTATAAACTAAATTCACAACCTGATATGTAGCTGTGGGTGTAATGCTTGTATATGCATAGCTATCATTAAAATCACAAGACTTTACTGTTTGAGGGAAAAGCAAAAAAAGCCACATTATTGCAATAACAACGAGCCGAAAGTTTCGATCAGTCTTTTTCATTAGTCTTAGTATTAATTTATCAATAGTTTCTTGTTTTATTTGACGTTCAATCAATTATTTCGTTGCTTTTGTTTTAATAAATTTATGCTAAAAATAATTTTAAAACAGGAAAAAACAAAATTATTCGCTATAATTATTGATATTAAAGTTTGAATAAACCATTTTAAGACTATAATTATTACTTAATGTGTACAAATATAAATTTGTATTAACAATTGCACCACCTGGCACAAAAGGTCTATATGTATAATTTGATGCTAAACCATTTACTTTAATAAATTCAGGATTAATTCCATTAATAATAGATAGGTTTAGATTATACAATTCAAATAATGATAATGTAATATCATAAGCTAAAAAACCATATTTTGTAGGTTCTGTATTAAAAACTTCACGGTAGGTATTAACAAATCTTTGAACCGGTAGTAACGAATAATTTATATTAAATATTGAGGAGTATGTAAAATTAAGCTTAGTAAAGTATCTTGGTTCTATACTACTATAATTTAACCAATTTTCGTCTCCTATCAATTGAACTTTTACATCTTCTACCTGACTGAGCTTTGACATAATTCGTGCTATATATGGTTCGCTGTGAGCAGGAATAATTACTACATTATTCATCGTTTTACTCATTGCATTTTGCAGAGTCTTAACTTCCCCTTCAACAAAAGCAATTTTTTTTATTACGGGACTATCTTTATCTGCGTCATTATAAGATTTTATTAACTCATTATAGATTAAGTGAACTCTTTCATCAATTCTATCACTCAAAACTATATATTGATTTGAATCACTTTGCGACAAATATTCACATATAAAACTATACATCTCTTGTTCGGGAGGTGAAACACATAATTTCCCTTGCACTAAATCTATTACACTACATTCTGTAAATGGATTTATAATAATTGACGTATCATTTATATGTTGTTTAACAAGATAAATCTGATCTGAAAACACAGGACCAATAATTACATCGTAATCCTTAATACTCTCCTCATTAATTAATCTAGAAATTATTACTGTATCGTTACCCACATCTTCTACTCTAACACTAATTTTACTATTTGACTTTTGGATACTATCTAAAGCTATTAACACACCTGCATAGAAGTCTAACATAACCTCACTTAATGGATATATAGATAGTTCTTTATTCTGCAAATCCTGATTGTATAATTGTTTGTTATTGGCAAAAACATTAAATGGCAACAGCATTAATACATTTAATGAATCTGTATCATTTAATATTGAATCTGATGAGATACTACTAATACTGTCGTTAAAATAATCTGGCCATTGTATAAGATTTAAGTATTCGATAGGAATTGCGATTTCTTGCCCAAGCTTTAACTTATTCCAATCAACATCGGGATTTGCTTTTTTAAGTTCATATCTGCTAATATCAAATTCTCTAGACAAACTAAATAATGTTTCACCTTTTTTAATATTATGATAATAATATTTTGATGTATCACGATGTTCTTGCGTAAAATCATATTTATACTCATTAAATGCTTGCTTGCGAGGAATTATAATTTCGTTACCAGTTTTTAGTCCGTCTTCGATAACTCCTGGATTATGCTCATAGAATTCATCTTCGGTAATTCCGTATTGCTTTGTTAAAGAATAAACTGTTTCTTTACGCTTTACAGTATGATAAATAAAATTAACCTCATCTCTTGACAAATCAACTCCTTCATTTAAAGAAGTTTCTATTATCGGAATTTTTAAAATCTGTCCAAGTTTTAAACCTTCTATTGCTCCATGATTATATTCTTCTATAATTTCAGTATCTACACTATAAGCTTTTCCTATTGAGTACAAAGTATGCCCCTTCTCTACTGTATGCAGATAAAACTTTTGCCCATCAATAATTACCTTCTCCTCCGAAATAGGAACTTGTTGTGCCAAAACTACTGATGTGAGTAGTATTGCGATTAGTATTAGTATGTGTCTTTTCATAAACGAGGAATAGTGAAATAAGCTACAAATTTAAATAATTAAACTTTATTACAAAAGATATGCCTTTTAATAGGTTTTAGGGTTCAGGATTCAGGATTCAGGATTCAGGGTTTAGGATTCAGGATGCAGGATTCAGGATTCAGGGTTTAGGATTCAGGGTTTAGGGTTTAGGGTTTAGGGTTTAGGGTTTAGGGTTTTGGGTTTAGGGTTTAGGATTTAGGGTTTAGGGTTTAGGGGAATAAATTTGTGTTTTACAATATTCCAATAACAGTTTTTAATAATCAACATTCTATTATATTTGTAAAAAATGAAAAACAAAAAATATGGATAATCAATTTGTAAAGCAGGCACAAGAATTATGGCCTGAATTAGAGTGGATAAAAGACGCTCAACTTCGCGAAAAAGTTACAAATACTTGGGCTTTAGCTCTCGAAAAAAGTGTAATGACCCCTGATGATTTAAGTCGTATTCCTTTTACTTTGCTTTGTGGCCCCGACCTTAAAGTAAGTTTTATGGATCATAAACGTGCTGTTGTTCATATTGCACGCGATGCAGGTAACAAATGCAAAGAATTTTTTGGCGAAGAATTACCGGTTAACATGGACGTGCTTATAGCAGGTGCTATTTTAGCAGATGTGGGTAAATTGTTAGAATACGAAAAAGACCAAGAAGGTAAATCGTTTCAGGGCAATTACGGGAAATACTTGCGTCATCCTTTTAGCGGTGTTTCGTTAGCAGAGGCTTGTGGCGTTCCTTCCGAAGTGTGCCATATTATTGCAACTCATGCAGGCGAAGGCAATATGGTTAAGCGTAGTACCGAAGCTTATTTGGTGCATCACTCCGACTTTATGACATTTCTCCCATTTAAGGATAGACTAAAAATCTGATAGTGGAAGCAATAATTATCACTATTGGTGATGAGTTGCTGATTGGTCATACAGTAGATACAAATGCTGCGTTTATTGCTTCGGCTTTGAACAGTATTGGCATCTCCGTAAAAAGAAAATATATTATTTCAGACAAAAAAGACGAAATCAGCACTCATGTAAAACAAGCTCTTTCTGAGGTCTCAATAGTTCTAACTACAGGCGGATTAGGACCAACTAACGATGATATTACTAAAAAAGTTTTGTGTGAATTGTTTAATACAGAACTTGTTTTGTCTGAAGAGGCACTTATGCAGGTAAAACAATTTTTAGAAATACGTAATTTACCCTTAAATAAAAACAATTTAGGCCAAGCATATATCCCTCAAGCTTGTACTCTCTTAACTAATAAATATGGCACAGCGCCAGGAATGCTTTTCAAAAAATCTGAGTCCATTTTGATTTCAATGCCCGGAGTACCACACGAAATGATATCCTTAATGACCGATGAGGTTTTACCTGCGATAAAAAGTCTTTTTAGTTTAGATAGAATTATTCATAAAGTAATTACGGTTGGCGGCATTGCCGAAGCAGTACTTGCCGAAAAACTTTCGGAATGGGAAAATAAATTGCCTGAATATATTCATCTTGCATATTTACCATCGCCGGGAGTAATAAAGCTTCGTTTAAGTGTATATAATTCAAATGATAATCATATACACGAAGTTGAACATCAGGCAAATAAACTCTACAAAATTATTCCTGACAACATTATAAGCATGGAAGGTTTATCGCTAACAGAAGTGCTGGGTAAGATACTAAACCAAAAGACTCTAACAATTGGAACTGCCGAATCTTGCACAGGTGGTGCAATTGCTTCAGAAATTACGTCTATTGCAGGTTCATCCGATTATTTTAAAGGAAGTGTAGTTGCATATCACAATAGCATTAAAGAGAATATACTTAATGTATCTAAATCTGATTTACATACTTATGGTGCTGTAAGCAAACAAGTTGCTGAGAGTATGGCAAAAGGTATTGCCGAGTTACTAAAAACAGATATTAGCATTGCAGTTACAGGAATTGCAGGACCTGGCGGAGGTACATCAGAAAAACCTGTAGGTACTGTATGGATAGCAATTTCAATAAAAGGGAAAGTCTTATCTAAAAAATACAAATTTGGCAATCGCAGAGATACTAATATACGTCGTACAGTTAATGCAGGAATACTGTTTTTAATAAATGAAATAAAAAGAATGAAATAATATTGTTTTGCTCACTCTTTCTTAAATATATAACTTACGCCAATACCAAAATTCAAATGTGAACCCTTGCTGAAAAATACAGGCTCATAAATAACATTTTCATTCGATTGGGTAAAAACACCTTTTGCATACCACGTGTCGAACAAACCTGCATGGTATGAGCAAAACAAGCTGTAAGCAACATTATATTTTGTTTTAAGTGTGAAATCTATTCCTGTAACCATCGCAAGATTAGCACCATGTTTTAATGCGTTCACAGTATTTACCGACAGGGTACGTTGAATTGATTCGATAGACCCTATAGTATCGTTAAATATTTTATGCATCTGATCGAAATACAATATAAGGTCTATCCCTGAATATGTATTAAAATACAGTTTTTCTGTGAGCTTAAATTCATGTCCTAAACGTAAAGGAATATATATAGACCTAAAAGCAGTTTCAGATGCTGCAGCAACTTTAAAATTATCTAATCTTATACCGATATTGTATATATAATTCTGATAATTAATCCCTGTTTTTAATATTAGATGATTTGGTGTGGTATAACTAAAAGTTATACTTCCCATATCCCAACCAGTAAATGCCTGACCGCATTTATAATGCTCATAAATAACTGAGATAAAATCGTAATGTAACCCTGTTTCGGCTCCTATGCTGTATTCTTGGGCAGTACAATTAAAACTGCTAATTAAGATAATTGAAATTATTAGATGTTTTTTCATGATAGTGTGATTTTAGTTAATTACAATTATTTTGGTGTAAAGTCAATCCGGATGCACCTGATACAGTTGCCCCGTCATCTGTATCATTTAAACTGTCTCTTAGAATATTTAATAATCTATAATCATCCTGCATTATTGCAACAGCTAATTTCTCCCTGTATATACATATCAAATTATTAATTACAACTTCATTATTTGGACTTAAAACTGTACGGAAGAAATCGCTAACAATATAATAGTCATCAGGGTTATTATATTCATATAATTCTTCGCTATTTTCTAAACGGGTTATTTTGTTATCAATTTGTTCTCTTAGTGAAACAAAATGATATGCATTTTCAAATGCAACTAGTACTGGATCATCGGGATATTTATCAATGCTGTCAGTAAATTCATTAGTATAGTAAACTAGTGTGTCAATTACTTCATTAATGTCTTTTGCTGAATTAAATTCCAATAACCCATGCGAATTTACTATAATATTGTATGGTTTTAAATCATCAAGCATTGCAATAATCAATGGTTCATTCATTAAGGAATCTTCATAACTTTTTGTGACATAATCAGTACTTTGATTTAAGGAAAAGGGGGGGTCCTTTTTACAGCTTGTGTTCAGTAAAATAAATACTAAGACACAAATTAAGAATAAGTGGCGGGGGGGGGGAGAGTAATTCGTTTCATAATTATTGAGTTTATGATGATTAATGAAGTAAATATACAAAATAATTATGCATCGGGCAAAAAAACTTAAACTATCTTTAAGAGTAAAATTTTAAAAAAGTTTTTCAACACATAGTGTGTAATAAAATTATTTGGTATCGTATTGTTTTTATGTTAATTCATAATAAGTTTATGGAAGATTTAAATAATATTATATTATGAGTAAAGCATCAAAACTTTTTGTATTAGACACTAATGTTCTATTACATGACTTTCAGTGTTTGTTTAATTTTCAGGAGAATGATGTCGTAATTCCAATTGTTGTTCTCGAAGAATTAGATAAATTCAAAAAAGGTAATGATCTTATTAACTTTCATGCTCGTGAATTTACTCGAGTTTTAGATGATTTAACCGGCGAGGACTTATTTGAAGGAGGAGTTAAACTAGGCGATAATTTAGGTAAACTTTTTGTAGAAACCGGCAAACCTTTTACTAAAGAATTAGAAAATTCGTTTCCTGAAAAAATTCCTGACCATAGAATTTTAAGTATTGCTCAATATTTGAAAGATAAGCATACTAATCGTCAAGTTGTATTGGTTACGAAGGATATCAATTTGCGTTTAAAAGCAAAATCTCTCGGCTTAATTGCTCAAGATTACAAAAACGACAAAGTTGCAAATATCGACAATATAAAGAAAGAAGTTCAAATAATTGAAGGTGTTGATAAAGAAGTAATTAGTAGATTATACTCAGAACCTGAAGGAATTCCTGTTGAAGATCTCAAACTTGATTTTACTCCACTATCTCATCAATATTTTGTTCTTAAAAACGGTAGCAATAGTGCCTTAGCTCATTACGACCCTTTTAGGAAAATAATCGACAGAGTTGTAAAAACAGCGGCATACGGTATTGAACCCCGAAATGCAGAACAAGCATTTGCAATTGATGCTTTATTAAGACCCGATATTCAATTAGTAGCTCTTACCGGAAAAGCAGGTACCGGAAAAACTCTACTTGCACTAGCAACAGCTTTGCAACAACGAAAAAGTTTCTTGCAAATATTTCTTGCAAGACCAATTGTAGCATTGTCGAATAAAGATATAGGGTTTTTACCCGGTGATGCAAAAGAAAAAATAAACCCATACATGCAGCCTCTCTTCGATAATCTTAGTGTAATTAAACATAAGTTTAATCAACAAAGTGCCGATTTTAGAAGAATTGATGATATGCTAAAAAGCGACAAACTCTTAATTGAACCTTTAGCATATATCAGAGGACGCAGCCTTAGTAGAGTCTTTTTCATTATCGACGAAGCACAAAACCTTACTCCTCACGAAGTTAAAACTATAATTACAAGAGCAGGCGAAGGTGCTAAAATCGTTTTTACCGGCGACATTCAACAAATAGACTCCCCGTATCTAGATAGCATTTCTAATGGACTTTCGTATCTTGCTGAAAAAATGAGAGGACAAGATATTTTTGCTCATATTCATTTAATAAAAGGAGAAAGAAGCTACTTGGCTGAACTTGCAAGTGATTTATTATAATTAAAAATTAAATAAATCAATAATTTATTGTTTATTTTAGACAAAATAATTATAAAAATCAGTGCATGAGCATTTTTGATAGCTTCATATATGTTATAAGAATAAATTAATTCAGTAGTTATATAATTTATGGACTTTACTGCCATTAAAGTCTATTTAATTTTAATAAATTTACACTTAGAAATATTAAATATAATGATAATGAAAGATTCAATAACTAATTGGTCAGATAATGAATTTAGAACTTATCTATTACTGTATTGTGCCTATATAGATATGTTTGAACACAATGATGAGAAGAAACTTATAAAAGAAAAAGTAGGTAAAGATCTTTATAAAAAAATGCACGAAGAATTTGATAAGGACAAAGACGTAACAAGGCTACATAAGATTCAAAATACTATTAAACGCTTAGATTATTCTAAAGAGCAAAAAAAATCGCTAATCGCTGACACAATGGAACTTTTCCTTAGTGATGGTAAATTCACTTATATGGAACAATACCTACAAAAGCAATTGAAACGGATTTTAAGATAATTGTGTGAGTTAAATCAACTCCCAACTTATATTTACTTAACTGCTATAAACTTTTCTCTTTTTTGGCATGTGTATTTGCATAGTCTGCAAAGACCATGACAAAAAATTGTTATGTGCAGTATTACATTTTATTAAACACTTTATTACTTTTGTAAAAAGAATTCTAATTAATGAAATCAATAATAGATAAATACAAAAAAATCCGAAAACTAAATTCATTGTCTAAATCCTATAAAGGGAAATACGCTTTTGTAGGTATTGGCAATCATTCGCTTAATAATTTATACCCGGTTTTACATTATCTTAATGTAGATTTAAAATATATTGTTTCAAAATCAGAAGATACAGCTAGATCGATTGATGCAAATTATTTTAGCATAGAAGGGACAAACGATTTTAACAAAGTTCTTGATGACCCTGAAATATCTGGAGTTTTTATTTGCACAAACCCTTCATCACATTTTAGTTTAGTAAAGTCAGCATTAAAGAGAAACAAAAATGTATTTGTAGAAAAGCCTCCTTGCCAAAATTTACAGGAGCTTAACGAAATTATCGAAATTGAGAAAAATTCAAAAGCTAAAGTTATAGTAGGCTTTCAGAAACGATATGCACCTGTGTTTCTTAAGATGAAAAAATATATTAATTCAGGATATTATAAGCTTACATATAATACAGGTATGTATCCCGAAGGCGATGCTTTAACAGATTTGTTTATTCACCCGATTGATTTAATTAATTATTTGTTTGGCAAACCGGAAATTGTTTCTGTAATGAATTCGGGAAATAATAAAACAATTCTATTGCACACAAAACATGATAACGGCATTTTAGGGACTGTGGAACTTTCGACAGAAAACTGGTGGGCAAGAGCAAAAGAAACTCTTATCTATAATTCATCAAAATACATTTTTGAAACTGTAAATACACAAAAACTATTAAGGCTCGATAAACCAAAAGCTATTGCAGGTATTCCATTAGAGAAAATAAATACTCCCGTGATTTCGCAGACAATTCTATACGAGCAAAATCAATTTTTACCATTAGTTCAGAACAATGAATTATATTCTGCAGGATATTACAACGAAATTAAAACATTCCTAAATATTTGCGAAAACCATAGCAATAAAAACCTATCAGGCTTGCAAGATATAGTTAACACTTATATTACTATTGACGAAATTTCGAGATAAAAAGATGTACAAATTAAATGACTACCTAAGCCGAGGATTTAAATTAATAAACAATAATTTTTTCCCAAAACACAAGAAACTATCAACTATAATGTTGTATGCAACCGACCGTTGCAACTCTCAATGTAAGCATTGCTACATATGGAAAAAAACACCAAAACAACATTTACCACTCGAAAAAATTAAAGAAATTATTAATAGTCCTGTAGTTAGCAAAAACACAGTAATAGGTCTGGAAGGTGGTGAGTTTATTTTACATCCCGAAGCCGAAGCTATTTTAGATTTTTTAATGAAAAATCATCCCAAATATGATTTGTTATCGAATTGTGTACTTCCGGAAAAACTGATAGATTACGCAAAAAAATACAAGCCTTACCGTGTTTATGTTTCACTTGACGGAACACCCGAAACCTACTTAAAAATGCGTGGAGTTGACGCTCACGATAAAGTTATTCAGGTCATTAAAGAGCTAAAGGGTATAGTTCCGGTTTCGGTTATGTTTACTCTTACCCCATACAACGACTTTGAAGATTTGAAACACGTTGCAAAAATTTGTAAAGAACATAATTGCGATATGCGGGTAGGTATCTTTAACACTATGGAATATTTTGATACTAAAGACGATAGTCCCGAAAGTAATTCCTTAGACTTTAAACCCGAAGATATCCCTGAGATAGTAAAAGATTTTGAGGAAAACTATGATTTCATGGTACTTTACACACAGTATAAAAGAGGTAATCTTAAATTATCTTGCAATAGTATAAGAGACAGTATAGTAATATATCCTAATGGCGACATACCTATTTGTCAAAACAAAGAAATAATCCTTGGAAATCTTTATAATGAAAATTTAAAGCAAATAATCAATAAAAGCTCAACAATTAAACTTCACAAAGAACATAAAAATAATTGTAATCAATGTTGGATAAATTTTCACCGTAAGTACGACATTATACTTTATAGAAATTTTGAGAAAGTAATGCCAAAATTTCTTGTAAAGAAACTACTTGGCGACTATTATTGGAATTATCCTAAAAACATTAATTAAGCTTCTTTCCTGTATTTTCAATAATACTAGAAATAACATTACTTTTTTACTCTGCATTAGTCATTAAAATAATATTTTGGGAATCAGTCTCCAACTAGTTGTAACTTAATTTCTAAGCACTCTCAATTTAAGTTAAATGATAAAAACTAAAATTATTACTGAACACATTATTATTAGCAACGAAACAAATGAGTGCATAAATTTCAACTTTTTCTTATTCCTCTTGGTATTTAATAAGCCACCACTGATAATCTCAAGAATTATTAAAGCTACTAAGAAAACCATTAAAAGCCTACCACCTAACTTTACGACACTAAAATCTGCAAATTTAAATACCATAAAGCCAAGTAATATAGAAGCTGCTATTGATATGAATTTATGAATATTAAACCATAATACAGGATATGAATCATTTTTAGTTCTTAAGAATAATCCTGTAATAAGAACTAGAATTCCAGCTATAACTAAACTGAATAATGCAGTTTCGTAGTTTGTTAACATAATAATTTTTAAAAGTCGGGGTGAGAAGACTCGAACTTCCGGCCTCTACGTCCCGAACGTAGCGCGCTACCAACTGCGCCACACCCCGATATTTAATAAATATCAAAACAAAAATATCAATAAACAAAAATACAAAGTTTATTGAAATATTTAAACACTTGTAAATTTATTATTATTTAAACTATTGAAACAATAGTATTTTAAAAACTGTTACTATACTAAAACGAGGCAATGAAAATACTGATTACAGGAGCTTCAGGATTAGTTGGCAAACAATTAATTCCAAGTTTGCTAGATTTGGGATACGATTTAGTTATCATTAGCCGAACTTCAAATAAACGCTTACCTGGAATTAACAATATATTTTCATGGCAGCAATTACAATCATTTCCCGAAGAAATTATTAAAGACGTTGACATAATCATTCATCTTGCAGGTGCCTCAATCGCTCAAGGCAGATGGACAAAAGCTAGAAAAAGAAAAATAATAAACAGTAGAGTACAAACAGCTCAATTACTATTTGATGCCGTAACAACCTCAAACATCAATCTTAAACTTTACATAAGTGCCTCTGCTGTTGGCTATTATCCTTATAGTAATACTCATTTATTTACAGAGGATGATAAAATGGGAACCGGTTTTTTAAGTGATGTGTGTAATATGTGGGAATTATCAGCAACAAACTTTAAGAACAAAGAAACAAGAACTGTAGTAATGCGTTTAGGCTCTATTCTATCAAAGGATGGCGGCATGTTAAAACCCATTATAAAAGCTATAAATCTTGGACTTGGAGCAAAAATGGGCAATGGGAAGCAATATATTCCATGGGTTAGTATCAACGATGTTGTAAGATTTGTTTTGTTTGCAATTGAAAACAAAAGCATTGATGGCACTTATAATGTTGTGGCTCCTCAAATTATCGACAATAAAACATTAATTTTATCATTAAAAAAAGCTTTACATAAAAAAAGCTTAATTCCTTTCATTCCCAAAATTTTAATTAAATTATTATTTGGCAAAAAATCAGAACTTTTATTGAAAGGGCAAAAAGTGTCTTCACAAAAAATTATAAGCAACAGATTTACATTTATTTATCCTAACTTAAACATAGCTCTTGAGCATTTGTTATAATTATTGGTTACAATTCATTAAGATTTTATTAATAAAAATCTAATTCATGTATAAAATAAAATCCCTACCTATGCGGTTTTATTATTACTGAATAATGCCATCTATGAAATTACTAAATTTAGCTCTTTTACTGTTATTGTCTTTAACAGTATTTTCGCAACAACCAAGAAATATAAATATAAGTGCTCGAGTTGTAGATACCTTAGGAGAAACCGTTCCTGTGGCTACTGTTATGCTACTTAATAGCTCCGACTCTACTCTTATAAATTATACAACATCAGACTCTAACGGAGAGTTTGGGTTTAAGAATATTAAAAATTCAGGTTATATATTAAAAATATCGCATGTAAGCTATATGCCAATTCAGAGAGATATTCCTGTAATTAATCAAGCTGATTATAATATGGGAGATATAGTTGTTGCTCCAATAGCCGAAATTTTGATGGAAGTAGTAATAAAATCGGCTAAAGCTCCTCTGTTTATACATGGCGATACAGTAGAATACGACGCCAGACTTTTTAAAGTACCTCCGGGATCAACTGTTGAGGATTTGTTAAGGCGATTGCCAGGTGTTGAGGTGGATGCCGACGGTAATATTACAACAATGGGTAAAAATATAAACAGAGTTTACGTTGACGGAAAAACATTTTTTGGAGACGACCCCTCTAGCGTAACTAAAAACCTTGATGCTGAAGCGATATCTAAAGTAAAGGTATATGACGAAAAATCAGAGCAGGAAAGACTAACAGGTATCGACGATGGATCAGACGAAAAAGTTATGAATCTTGAACTAAAAGATGATTTTAAAAAAGGTCATTTTGGGAAAGCTTCTATAGCAGGTGGTACCGAACAGCGTTGGGCAGCAAGAGGAAGTTTTAACAGATTTAACGAAATATCACAATTATCGTTTTTAGGATTTGCCAACAACATGAATAATAGTGGCGTAAACTGGGATGAATATACAGAATTTAAAGGTAGCTCGGCATATTCCGATTTTGATAACGGCGACTTTGGTTTCGGAAGCGGCAGAGGTCATAGATCATTATCCATGATTGGCGGAAACTATAGCAATAAAGGTTTTACTAAAAATTATGGCGGAGGTGTTAATTATAATTACTTTAATAAAAAAACAAAATTCAATGCCAGTTACTTTTATAATCAGTCTGATCTAACTTACGACCAGTTTACAAAACGACAAACATTTCTTAATGATACATCATATTTTAGATATGATACAACCGATAATTATCAATTTAATAATTCACATACAGTTAGCTCCCGATTTGAGTACGAATTCGACTCCGCAAATACTGCAATTATAAGAGTTAATGCCAGATTATCAGAAAACTCGAATACTAATAACCAATTCCAAATTTACCAAACCAATTCTTCGGTTGATATAAACTCAAATACTGTGTATTACAGTGCTACTAACGAAGCTTATTCGGTTAATGTTTTGGGCTTATATAATCACAAATTCAAGAAAAAAAGACGTTCGTTCTCTTTTAGTGCTGTAGCCGATTTAAGCGACAATAATTCCGATAATACACTAGATAATATTAACGAGTATTTTCTAACAACAAATGAGGTAGAACGAATCAATCTTTTGTACGACAACCAAGGTTCACAAAATAATTTTAAAAGTAGTTTAATGTATGTTGAACCATTTGGCAAACGACTGTCGCTTATGACTTTTTATAATTTCTCAAATAAGATTCAAGAATCAGCCAAACTCACAAAAGATGTATTAGCAAATAATTCAATGATAGATAGTTTAAGTAATTATTATATTCATTCGGTATTATATAATCGTTTAGGAGCCAGTTTAAATTATGCGTGGGAAGGCTTAAATATTTCCATGGGAGGAGCATATCAGATTATTGGTTTGAAAGGTGATTACGCATTAACCCAAAGGACTGAACTTAGAATTGGATTACCACAAAAAGATTATATGAATTTTGTGCCTTACTTTTCGGCAAACTGGGAACTGCCAAACAATATGCGAATATACGGAACATACTCTTACAATATAAACGAACCCTCGATGACACAATTGCAACCTGTATCCAGTTTTAGCAATTCTTTATATAGAATCGAAGGAAACACCAATCTTGTGCCTGAGCGTTCACATAGTATAAGTGCCGGTGCCTATTATTGGGACAGAGCCTCGTTTACAAATGTTTCGCTCAGCTTTGGAGCTAACCTTAATGAGAACTCAATTGTTTATAATAAATCAACTGAATTTGTTGATAGCATTGGCTATGTTACAGTTTCTAAACCCGAAAACGTAGAAGGTGGAAACAGCTATTACGCTTATTTATGGTCGAATGTACCGATTATAAAAACTATTCTTTCTCTTAATGTATCGGGTAATGTTCGATTTTCTGAAAATCCTGTTTATATTAATAGTATTAAAAACATTACAAAAACCGATAGTTACGGTGGACGAATAGGGCTTGATCTTAATATCGGAGCTAAACTTAATATTAATATTGATGGTAGAGTTTCTACTTCAAACGTTAAATATTCACTGCAAACAAATCAAAATCAGGTAATCCTTAATTATAGTTCCGAAGCAGGCTTTAAATGGCAATTTGCTAAAAAATCATATTTGGAAGGTAATTTTACTTGGAGCAATTATCAAAGCGATAGACTTGACTACGTAGCCGATATAATGCTGCTTAATGTCTCAATCCGTCAATTGATTGGTAAAAATAACAGATTCGAAGTTCGCCTTGCAGCTTTCGATTTATTAAATCAAAAAGAATATCTTTATCAAGTTGCAACCGAAAATTATACCGAATATACTTCATCACCAACATTGGCACGATATTTTATGTTGAGTGTGTCGTATAATCTTAAAGGCTTTGAAGAATCTAATAATAAAAGAAGAAGGTGGTAATTTTTATAAATTTGCACTAATAATAAGCTCATTATGAAAAAAGCATTATCAGTATTAATAATAGCAATATCATTTGTTAGTACCTGTTTTTCTCAAACTACAAGCGGAAAAATCAATTATAAAGTTTCGCACAATTGGGTTAAAAAGATTGTTGCAGTTGATTATATGAGTAAAAGCACAAGAGAAAAATATGAGTACATGTGGGGCCAAACAGATGAATATGACCATAAAAGCACTTTAGTGTTTAATACAAAAGCTTATCGCTACGAAGAGCAAGACGACAATGTTCATCCTGGTTGGTCAAGTAGAACAGTTGAATACATAATATACAGAGACAGAGAAAACAATAAAAGCTATGACGTTATTAGAACACTAAACGACTTATATGTAATTGATGATACAATCGTTTCACAGAAGTGGAAAATACTAAATGACATGAAAGAAGTTGCTGGACGAATCTGTATGAATGCATATTGGTACGATTCAATTAAAATGAATGAAGTAGTTGCTTGGTTTGCTTTAGATTGGAACGAAAAATTAGGACCTGAAGATTATTTAGGACTACCCGGAGTTATCCTCGAAATTGATATTAACAACGGAGCAAAAAAGATTACAGCAGAATCAATCGAGTTCTTTAACGATGAACAGATTATTGAAAAACCCGAACATAAAAAACGACATAAAAACGTAAGTTATGCAGAATATTCAAAGGTAATCGCAGATTATATCAAAGAATGTAAACAAGAAGAAAGACCATATTTTTGGGGAATAAGATACTAATCTGTTTTATTATACGATTAGCTAATAAGTTTTTCTTCAAACTAAAAAACAGAAATCATTCTAATGAATATTACAAATAAAGTAAAGCCAAAAAATAAACTACCTTTGTACGAGGTCTTATAATAATGTACTAGTAATTTAAACCTTATTATTTAAAAGTAATCTAAGTATCTGTATGCAATTTGCTGATGATAATGATATAGTTTCAGGAATTAAAAGTAAGGACAAATCTGAACAGGCTTTTAAAATTTTGGTTGAAAAATATCAGAAACGTCTTTATATGCATATCCGCAAAATGGTAATTAGTCATGCCGACACAGACGACTTACTTCAAGAAACTTTTATAAAAGCATACAGAGGCATAGAAAAATTCAGAGAAGATAGTAGTTTGTTTACATGGTTATACAGAATTGCTACCAACGAGACACTAAATTTTATCAAGAAGAAAAAACGTTCTTATGTTTTTACAGCAACCGACTACGAAGACCAACTTATTTTGTCGCTTAAGGGAGATGAGTATTTTGATGGAGATAAAGCTGAATATAAATTGCAACGAGCAATATTAAAGCTTCCCGAAAAGCAAAGATTAGTTTTTAATATGAAATACTACGATGACTTAAAATATAATGAAATATCAGAAATTTTGAAGACTTCGGTAGGAGCTTTAAAAGCATCTTATCATCATGCTGTAAAAAAAATTGAAGAAATATTGAAAGAAGAATAAACCATTGTATTATTTTAATGTCTAATAATTTAGATACAAAACCGAAAATGCTGAAAGAAGAAAATAACATATCGAAAAAAAACCCATTTAAAACACCGAAATCTTATTTCGAAGATCTACCGGATAAGATAGTAAACAGAATTAAAGAAGATAAGGAACGCACATCGTATAAACGAACTTTTGATATTTTTAAACCATACATTTATATGGCAGCAGGGCTTTTGGCACTTGCATTTTTAATGAAAAGCGGCTTAAGTTTGCTTGTTGACAAAGAAGATATCACAAGCCCAATTAAAACACAAACAGCATATTCCGAAGATGACACTATAATTGAGAGCTTAATTACCGACGATTATTTATTTTATACTTACATAAATAGCGAAGACGAGAGTATAGAATCGGAATTTAGCAGCGAAGAATTAGAAGAATATATCCTTGCTCTTAATAATATTGAATACGACTTGTATTTTGAACTTGAATAGTATAAATTTTATCTATAATGAAAACAAAACACATATTACTTATTTTGCTGATTGCTATATCTGTGCAAGGTATTGCACAAGGGAGAAAGCATGCCAACTACAACAAATTTAAAACAGAAAAAGTAGCATTTATCACAACACAAATTGACCTGACGGTTGAAGAAGCTCAAGCATTTTGGCCTATCTACAACGAATACGACAAAAAGATAAATGATTTAATAAGCGAAGAACACAACATTCATAGAGATTTACGACACAATAAAGAAAAGTTAAGTAAAGATGGACTTGAAGAAAAGTTAGATCGTAAAGTGGAAATTAATCAAGAGCGGGCTAATTTAATGCTTGAATATCACAATAAGTTTAAAAATATCTTACCTGTTGAGAAAGTTAGTGCGTTATATGATGCCGAAAATGATTTTAAAAGAGAACTCTTACACCGATATAAGACTACGCCATGTAGAAACGATATAAATTCTCCAAATGAATAAATAAAGTATAACTATATTTGCAACATGAAAAGTAATAAATATGTTGCAAAAACACTTGCAGGATTAGAACAAGTGTTAGCCGATGAGTTGAAACAACTTGGGGCAACTAATATATCAATCAATCGCCGAAGCGTATATTTTGAATCCGACAACATGCTGATGTATAAAGCAAATCTATATTTGCGTACAGCTTTGTTCGTGTTAAAGCCCTTAAACCAAGGCAAAGTAACTGATAAAGATTCATTATATAGTCTTGCCAGTACAATAAAGTGGGAAGAAATATTTGGTCCTGATAAAAGTTTAGTAATACATGCAGTTAGTAATTCAGAGCAACTGCGACATAGTAAATATACCGCATTAGTAGTAAAAGACGCCATAGTTGACAGATTTCGAGAGCGTTTTGGGTTACGCCCTTCGGTTGACCGCGAAAATGCAAATATTCACATTGATGTTCATTTGATTAATGATTATTGTACAATATCCTTAAATACAAGTGGAAAACCCTTATTTATTCGTGGTTACGAGAAACAAACGGGTGAAGCTCCCATAAATGATTTACTTGCAGCCGGTATTATTAAAATGAGCGGATGGAGATATGATCAAGCTTTTTATGATCCATTTTGCGGAAGCGGAACTTTATTAATTGAAGCTGCAATGCAAGCAGCAAATATTCCTGCCGGAATTCATAGGCAAGGATTTGCTTTTATGAATACTCTTGATTTTAATCGGAATAAGTGGAAAGAAATTTTCGACGAAGCAAAAGCAAATATTACTAGCCCCAGTTTAAATATTTACGGCTCTGAAATTGACGATCATACTTTTAAAAAGTTAGAAAGCAATATCAGAAGAAGCAGACTTACAGGATATATTAAAGTAAAACACGAAAATTTTTTTAAATCAAAATATCGACAACAAAATGGAGTAATTATTACAAATCCTCCATACGGAGAAAGACTAAAACTAGATGATATTGAAGAGTTTTATTATGAACTAGGTAAAAAATTGAAATTTGACTTTTATAATAATAAGGCTCACATTATTACGAGTAGTAAATCTGGATTAAGGCGACTAGGATTTAGATACGACAAAAAAGATAATCTTATAAACGGCAAGATACCTGTTGATCTAATAAGTTTTATGATTTTCCCTGACCGTAAAGATTAAAACTAATCCTCATTATTAATGGACTGATAATTTGAATAGCGTCTCCATTTATCAATACAGCTATTAATATCTTCCGGCAATTCGCTATTAAAAAATACTTCCTTTTTAGTTTTAGGATGAATAAAACCTAAAGATTTAGCATGCAAAGCCTGTCGAGGACAAATATTAAAACAATTTTGTACAAATTGTTTGTATTTAGTAAAGATAGTTCCCTTCAATATTTTATCGCCACCGTAATCAGCATCGTTAAACAATGGAAATCCGATATGCTTAAAGTGAGCACGTATCTGATGTGTTCGTCCAGTTTCTAATCTACATTCTACAAGTGTAACATAAGAAAATTTTTCTAAAACTTTATAGTGTGTTATCGAATATTTTCCATCTTCCTCGTTATCGTAAACATCCATTATTTTACGATTGTGTTTATTCCTTCCGATATAACCTGTTATAGTTCCCTCGTCGGTTTCAGGTTCGCCCCATATTAATGCTTGATATGTTCGTTGTATGGAATGATTGTAAAATTGTTTCCCCAAAAAACTTAGAGCAAATTCTGTTTTACCTATTACAAGTAAGCCTGAGGTATCTTTATCAATTCTGTGTACAAGACCGGGACGCATATCCTTACCGCTAAACATTTCATTCCCATTTAAATGATAAGCAAGTGCATTGACTAAAGTATTATCGTAATGTCCAAAACTAGGATGAACCACCATACCGGGATTTTTATTAACTATCAGCAAATCCTCATCTTCGTAAACAATATTAAGTGGAATATCTTGCGGAATAAGTTCAAATTCAATCTTAGGATAGCTTAGCAATATTGTAATTACGTCATTGGGTTTTACTTTATAGCTTGGCTTTACTACAAGATTGTTTACTCTAATATTTCCGGCTTCGGCAGCAGATTGAATACGCGTACGCGAAATATTTGACATTTTGTGGACTAAAAATTTATCTATCCTCATCAATGATTGTCCAGGGTCGGCAACGAAACGGTAATGTTCGAATAATTCTTCTTCTTGAATTTCGTCTGGAACAGATTGCTTTGATTGTTCTGTCATATTATTATGTTATCTGTTCACTATAACTTTTCGTGTAATTATATTATTATTGAGGTTTATTCTAACAAAATACATTCCTTGCTGTAAATCAGAGAATGATATTGTTTCTGAACTTCTTCCACTTGATACAATCCTACCATTTAAATCTAAAATATCAAATTCAAATTCATTAAAACTATTAGTATTTACATAAAGTATATCACTTACCGGATTCGGATAAAGATTAATACTTGTTTCGGCAAAATATTCCGGTGAAGATATTGCCAATTCGGCTTTACCAAAAACCGGTCTTATCATAGGTGCACCATAATACATCGACTGCATCCAATAACCTTCGGTATTATAAAAGACATTTTCGCCAGCATTTCTATTTACATCATAACCAACATTCAGCATATCGTCGGTGGTTTTTATCCATCCTATATAAAATCTGTTTTCGATATAGAGGGGTCTATCGAGTTTGTAGTAGCAAAATTCGTTAATACTATCGCTATAAACAGGTCGAACTCCAATTTGCTGAATTAATGTATCACCAGGAATACCGTCATTATCTTCCCACACTGTAAGATAAAAATAATTGATATTATGCCCATCCATTACCTGATTAAAGAAAATATTTACTCCTCTTAGCGTATCGGCTTTTAATGGATTAAAACCATAAGCAAGAGACCCACCACTAGTTCCTTGTCCATTAATCCCGTAACCAAGTTCGCTAGAACCATCGTCGTAAGAATAATAATTAAAAAAATCTTGATAATATTCAATTGTATCATTCCATCTGCGTGGCCGTCTCGCTAAGGTAGTATCAGTCTCAATAAATCCTTTAATAAAAAATCTTGCCGAATCTTGCCCTATTGTATCAAATTCAAAATTTGATATTATTTTATTGTATTCTAAAGTACTAAATGGCTCAATATTTTCATTATCGTTTAAGTTTGAGAATGTTGTATCCTCTTGAAACACATTGTAAACAATAAATTGTCTGTTTATATTTTGAACGTTTGTCCCATTATTTTTATAAATGAAACTTATTGAATCAAGAGTATTAGCTTCGGCAAAAGGTTTAAAGTGTTCCCAAGGTACCGATTCATAATCTTTTATTAGACTTTTAAAGTTTGATATAAATGCAACGTCTTCAACAATAGTGTCGTTTATATTTCGTGCAGTATCTATAAATACATAATCTATATTCCATATATCTGCATTCGATTTGTAAGCCATTTCGTAATTTGAGCTTATACTCACATAATTTTTAAATCTAAATCTAAAACCTTTTTTCAGTAAATAAGGCTCTTTTATAGGAATCATTGCCCGAAAAAATGTATCTGTTTGTATCCCTCCTGTTGTTCTCCAGACAGAATGCCATGAGCTATCGGGTGTTGCAAATTCAACTACTAAAGAATCGTTTTCTTCGGGTATGTCCCCATATCCTCCACATTGATAATAAAAACTTAGGTAAACTGAGTCGGAAGCAGCATAATTCAAATCAATTGGTTTTGAAGTTAAATAGTCTGCCACACTAGAAACTTGCCACGAGAGATGAGTATAAACAGCTCCAACCGAATCTAATGCATCAAGTGAAGCTACTCCTATAGATAATGGATTATAGGCATAACTGTTATTAATAAATGCAGCTTTGTCTGTCCAATATCCAGAAAAAGGGTAAACTTTTGCATTAGCAAAATCATCAAAAAAAGGTAAACTAAGAGTATCTGCTTCGTCTGTAGATTTTAGATTATTACTAATAAGGTATTTACCCCCCAATAATTTAGAAGGAATAATATCTATTAACACTTCTTGAGCATTAATTAGAAGTGTTCCGAAGACAAATAATACAATAATAAAAAAACTCTTCATATTAATAATTATTCCGTTTTTTGATCAATATCTTCGTCAATATTTGGCTTCCATAGAGTTGTGTCTGTAGTTAACCATATATCTACATAAGAACCTAAATTTATGGTATTTATTGTATCGCTTAATGGTGATTGCTTAAAAACCTTTGCTGTGGTACTGTCAGTTTTATTATCTACAGTGTTATCAAATACTATTGCCCCCACATTTAAATACATATCAAGAAGTTTGTTTGTTGCCTGCTTTTTAGTTAATCCTTTAAGTTCCGGCACAAATGTTTTTTCATCGCTTAATCCAATTCCTAAAATAAGGTCTATACTACTTGCTTTAGGTATTTTTGTGCCTGGTTCAATATCGTCTCCTTTAAACTGTTGCCTTATAATAACATTTGAGGCAATGTCCGGCACATAACGAAGATTACCGGCTATTAGTCCGTATGATTCCAATATTGCAGTTGCTTGCCTTAATGATACACCTTTCAGTTCCGGCATATCAACCATTTCAGTTCCAAATGCATTCGTTTTTATAAATATTGTATGTCCTTTTTTTACATGGCTTCCAGGATCAGGGCTTTGCTCAACTACCGCTCCGGGCTCTGCATCATCGTTGTAAACAGAATCAAGTACCTTATACCTAAACTCCTTTTCGTTACAAATCTTAACAACTTCTTCTACCTGCATCCCTGTAAAATCAGGAATTGTATAGGCAGCTCCATGATCAGTATATTTTTTTAATCCCCAAAATACACCTAGTATTATTATAGCAGTAAGTAAAACAGCAATTGCAATATTTACCCAAAACAATTTACTTATTAATAACCGTACAATCTTATTCATAAAGCTAAAATATTATCAGATGTAAAATTATGAAAATACCTATAAAATGCAATAACTTAAAAATCAGATTTTTTTAATTAAAAAAATTCCGTCTCTTACCGGTAAAAGCACTTTCTCTACAGTATTGTCATTTGACACCATCTTGTTAAACTCTTTAATTCCATCAAGCATTTTATCATTATTAGTGATATCTGCCAAAACTTTATTATCCCATAAAACATTGTCGGCAATTATAAAACCATTTTTGTTTAATAATTTTAAAGCTCGTTTATAATAATTTGGATACTCTCGTTTATCGCCATCAATATAAATCATATCAAACATAGTTGTAGTTTTATTCATCCAAAGCAAAGCATCAGCAGTAATAAGTTCAATTTTATCTTCTAAACCCGATAGACCAACATATTTTTGAGCAATCCAATTAATTTCGTCATTTTTTTCTAAGCTTATAAGTTTAGCATTTTCTGACAAACCCCTTGCAATGCAAATAGTTGAATATGCCGTAAAACTTCCTATTTCAAGAACATTTTTAGGCTTAAGCATTGAGACAATAAATTCCAGAAATTTACCTTGAACAATCCCACATAACATTCTGGGATGTACTGTAACTAAATTAGTTTCACGTCTTAAGTTATATAATAGTTTATCTTCTTTTGATGAAACTGATTCAATATAATTATATATATCCGTATTCATTATTTCCTCTTAATGACAAATAACTGAAGACATATTATCGGGATGAAATAACTCGTTAGAAACATCTAATATTTCATCGGCATTAATTTTATTTATTCTTTTATATACATCCTCAATCGGGTCAATTTTATTATAAAGCAAATAAGATTTACCTACCGAAAGCAAAAGATTTGAATTTATTTCGTTACTAATAGCAATTTGACCAATAAGCTGTTTTTTTGCTTTTTCGAGCTGAATAGGTCCCAGTCTTTTATTCATTAAATTATCTAATTCTTTTCTAATAAGTCTAAACCCTTTCTTTACATTTTCATTTTCAGTTCCAAAGTAAATATTGAAATTACCTGTTTCGTTAAAGCATGTATAATTTGATTCAATATTATAGGCTAGTCCGTGCTTTTCGCGTAATAGTAAGTTTAATCTGGAATTTAGACCAGGTCCGCCCAAAAGATTGGAAATTAAAAGTAACGGAAATTTTTTATCGCTTAAATAGCCAAAAGCACGAGAACCCATAATACAATGGGTTTGATAAGTTTGTCTATTTTCGATATGATTAAAAACAAAGTTACCTTTCCATTTTTTACGTTTTATAATTCGATAAGAGGGTGCTTGGTTACCTAGATATTTTTCAAGAATATATTTTAATTTTTTAATATTAATATCCCCGATAGATGTAAAGACCATTTGGTCGGTATGGTAGTTATTTCTAACAAAATCTATTACATCTTTTGAAGAATATTTTTTCACGCTTTTAATATCTCCCAATATGTTGTGTCCGAGTGAATGGTTTGCAAATAATCGGGATTCAAATTCGTCAAAAATCCATTCGCCCGGATTGTCCATATACGAATTAAGTTCTTCTATTACTACTTCTTTCTCTTTTTTCAACTCGCGTTCGGGGAATGTTGACGAAAAAACCACATCGGTAAGTAATTCAACGGTACGTTCAAAATATTCAGGCAAAAAACTGGCATAAATACATGTTTCCTCTTTGGTTGTGTAGGCGTCGAGTTCGCCACCAATATCTTCTATTCTACTTAACACATGATATGCTTTGCGTTTTTTTGTACCTTTGAACATCATGTGTTCTACCATATGTGCCAAACCAGCTTGCCCGTTCGATTCGTCTCTTGTACCTGTATTTATTATAAATCCGCAATGAGCTACATGTGAATTTGACGGTTGATGAACCACACGGATACCATTTTTCAGTAATATTGTTACGTATTTTTCCATTTAGCTGCAAAAGTAATCTTTATGTTTAATATTATTACACTACCTAAGTTTTTAATCATTATTAATCGTAAAGCATTATTAAGCTTTAAACCTACAATGATTTACTTTAAATAAACCCCTAATATAATCAAACATATATTTTAAAATTATTTTGAATATTTAATAAATAATTTGGAAGAATTAAAAAAGTATGTATTTTTGCACACCGTAAAAAGGGTACCATAGCTCAGTAGGTAGAGCACAGGACTGAAAATCCTGGTGTCCCTGGTTCGATTCCAGGTGGTACCACAGCCTCAACTAAATTAGTTGGGGCTTTTTTTATTATTATATAGAAAGTGTCAATGGTTCTTCCGAAAGCTTTCGGAACCAGGTGGTACCACAGCCTCAACTAAATTAGTTGGG
>Ga0334901_1000762_pt1 | contig 40202 bp, 40 predicted proteins | sample GraSluR3_MG_3_FD_207216 | JGI IMG/M metagenome (GOLD analysis project Ga0334901, IMG submission 207216) | Sludge microbial communities from methane-producing bioreactor in Wageningen University, Netherlands - Granular Sludge_15_08-R3 | ecosystem: Engineered > Bioreactor > Anaerobic >...
TTCGCCCAGAACTTAGCTATATTCTGTGAACCATGAACAAGAAGAGCCGTGTGCGTAAATAGCGCACGCACGGTTCTGTGAGGGGGACAGAGGATGTGAATCACTGCCCTACTCGACAGATTTTGCCTCGTATTTAAACAAATAAACCAGTGTCTTGACCGAGAATCAAAGCGGAGGTGCGAGACGCCTGCGGGATCAGGTGCCAGCGAGACCCCGCAGATTTCTGCCTGACTGAGGAGGCTCGCGGTGCGCCCGCGGTCGCGCTCAGTTGATGCGAGCAACCGAAGCGATGATTCAGCACTGTAAAGACACAAACTAATCACACATGGCTGGAGATTAAGGACCGGGCGCTTTTTGCCCGGTTTTTCTTATTTTTTGAGTGACATGAGCATAAATTTTAATTGCGATTTTTTTCTCTTTTCTGAGCGTAATCGATGGAATAGTATAGAATCCAAAAAACAGCTGGAATAATCATGATACAGATAAAGTATTTAGATGGAAGAGGAAAAAGAAAACCAAAAACGAACATCATAATTACGGCAGGGATAACAAGCAGCGTATAGAGTTTCCAGTTCATTTTAAACTTCCTTTCATTGAATGAAATTGTAAGGAGTTGAAGAAATGTGCGATTTGACACGACCCAATCATTTCTTCTTATCCAAAATCAGGAACACTGAAAATGAAAGGGGAAACAACTGAACCAAGTAGTTTTTAGGGTGCTAAGGTGAAATCTGAGGATAATAGCAGCAATAAGGAAAATTCCTGTAGAACTCTTCATAGCATGCATTTTTACATTCCTGACTGCCAAGCGATGATGATAAATGTAGTCCAAAGAATAGTCAAGATGATGACAAGTAGCCCACCACCCATGACTAATCCATCGATCACGCGCTCGATGGTTCCGAGGTTTCTCTTGATCGTTATGTCGATAATGATAAACGTGATAGCTGCTGCAGAAAATAAATAAGCCAGCACAGCGCCAAACCAGTACCAAAACATGCTGTTTTTGGTCCAGTAGGCCATTTCTTGAAACGCATACCCAAAAAAGCAGGCCACAATTGTCAGCAGTGCAATAATTGCAGGCAATACAAAAGGCTTTTTCATCCAATCATCTCCTTAATAAATCGGGATTCGTCTCGATCGAACGATACCCTATTTTACCATATTAAATGGCATGTGATGCTAAAGGAGACGCGGCGTATCATGTCAGAAAATAATAGAGAATGAATGAAAGCGGCACCCTCAGGGGTTGTTTTGATTTTGCTTTAGTTTCCAAAAGCGGGGTCTAAACCCACCGTCTTTAGACGGTATCCGCTTTTAGCCTTATCTTTTCGTGTCCATACTTTTTACAGAGGTGAAAAGTATGGACGGTTATCAAAAAAATGGTCACGCGATCTATGACATTAAGTATCATGTGATCTGGGTGACAAAATATCGCTACAAAGTGTTGCGAGGCCAGGTTGCTGTCCGGTTACGGGAACTGATCCGGCAAGGTTGTGACGCCAGAGGGATCACGATTCTGCAAGGTAGCGTAGGTAAAGAGCACATTCACCTGCTAATTTCCTGTCCGCCCAGTTTGGCTCCAAGTAAAGTCATGCAGTATTTGAAAGGATGTTCATCCCGGTTATTACAGGATGAATTTCCAGAATTGAAAAAACGATATTGGGGTCAGCATTTATGGTCCAGAGGCTATTTCTGTGCAACGGTGGGCACCGTGACAGACGGAATCATCCGAACTTATATTGCCAATCAATCAAATAAAGTCAGGGACGACATTTTCAGGATTGATGACTGAGTTCAGTCAGAATTCAGTGTGCATTGAGCACAAGAACTTTCAGAAGACTTCAGTCTTGAATGGCGACTTTAAGTCGCAGACATTTATGTCTGAACCCACCTGCTTTAGCAGGTGGGCGTTTAGAGGAGATATGCAGCCAATTGCTCTAGGAGTGCTAGACACGGGTAAATGATGGGTTGCGGCTATACAAAAATAGTATTGGCCCCACCATCGCCAACACTGATGGCGATGGTGGGGCCACCCTCACTGACATTTATTGTACCTCTCAAATGTTAAAAACAGCTTAAGGCTGAATTAAGAAGGTATTAGGAATGGTATTGGCATCCACTGTTCACACGATGAGTACGTTTGCCTGCCAGCTGCCCTCAACAGCTGGTAAGAACGGAATCTTTCCCTATTTTATTCATGGAGACTGCAGAGCTGACAAGAGGTTGGAATATTTTTTCAATTTTCAAGTATTAGTTTATTAAAAAAAGAGGTTTCTCAACCGATTTTGAAATCGATGAGAGACCTCTTTTTTGTATCCATACGGAGGCATTGTCCCAAATGATGTCGGCAGCAAGATGCTTAATATGCTGTGGTCAAAGATCTTATAAATTCATACCCAAACCGGATGCCAAATGCCAGTAATACAAAACCTGCGCCAATAGAGAACCAACGCATAAACTTTTGATTCACAAATCGGCGTGTCATGTGTATGACGCTGAGCAGAACGATATCGTGAAGAATAATTCCCAATAGTATTCCTAAGGCAATATAAAGAAAAGAATGTGATGTAGAAGCGGTTAATGAATTTGTGAGGATGGAGCCGAAAATACCAATCCAAAAAATAATACTTCCCGGCGATATTGCTACCATTAAACCCGACAAATAGGATTTTAGAAGCGAACGCTGAACAGGTTTCTGTTCCTCATCATGAATAAAATCTTTACTCTCTTTAAAACTGTCAACAGCTAGATAGATAAGAAAGAAACAGCCAAACAGCCACATTACACTTTTAATTATCGGCATCGATAGAATTGTAGAAAAGCCGAAATAGATGAAGAGAATCATGATAAAATCAACGGTCATTCCACCAAGACCAACGCACCACCCAAATAAAAAGCCATTTCTTAATCCCTGCTTGGTCATACCAATGGTGATCGGACCAACAGGAACTGAAATAGAAAAACCTAATACTATGTACGTGAACAAAAGATGCATCAATAAACCCCTTTCCATTACCTTGCTTTGCTTTGAGTGAACCTGGATTCATGAATTTTTCTGACCCTGCTGCACAGGATTAATGCCCGTCAATTCCTTTTCAGTTCCGCAGTCAAAGAGAAAGTGCAGGAGATCGCAGAAATAGCTATCTCATAAAAGAGAATTGAAGATGAAAATATGGATGCGGCAATGTAAGCCAGATGTTTTGGGGACGAGCTTCTCAAGTTCGAAGATGATGTTGCCAATGTGCAAAGACAAGACACCAATACTATAGTCACCTCAATAGCCTGAAAAAATAGCATACTATATTTTTGATTAGCTTGCATAATTAACTTAACATGCAGATTTATCCAGGCAGAGGTTACTTAAATAAAGTATGATGAAAGGGAATTGTTTTCGTTTGATACTAAACGAATGGTGAGGAGGTAATCTATATGCTTTTACTGATCAGCGTTCTTTTTTTATTGAGCAGTGCGTCAATGACTTTTGCTATACAGGCTCTGTATCAATTATCATTTAAAGAAAAATACACATCACTATCGGACTTCTGTGATCAAACTGGTCTTGCATGGATTCCCTCAGTTTTATTTGTTCTATCGTTAGTGACCTTTATCGTATCTTTTGTATACTAAATAGAAAAAGTTTGAGGCCGAGGAAATGACGGGTAAATACCGTTATTTCTTCGGCCTCTTTTAGAGCTGCACTGCCAAAAAAGGCGACAGTCTGTGGAAGATCGCTCAAGCAAGGAAAGTAACCGTGAATAAGCTAATGAGCGTAAGCAGACTAACCTTTTGAAAGGATGAGTGTTGTGCAGGATTTAGGAGTACAGGTTTTATCGGCAGTTTTATCTCTATTAGTGGCAGGTGTCGGTGCTTTAATCACAGCCTTCGTGCCAAAGATTAAATTGGCAGCGGACAAACATCTGAGCTCGTCTCAGGCTGATATAGCTAATAAAGTTCTTGATGGACTGTCATCAATTGCTGAGACTGTCGTTGCAGATTTTAATCAGCGAGTTGTTGCGGATGCCAAGGCCAAAGGAGCGTTTACTTCAGAACTTGCTGCGCGTGTCAAAGATGACGCAGTCAAGTCCGTCATCGCTCAGGCACCGGAATTGATCTCACTCGGAGAGCAGGCGATTGGCGATATTAAAGCGCTGATTCCGCAATTGATTGAACAAGCAGTTCTCAAGGCAAAATAAAACGCCACCACCCAGGGGTTTCTGGGTGTAGTACATATTAAAATGAATAATGAGAAGAGAAGAAAATAGCATGTCTATACTCATCGGTAAAATAGAGGAGATGGAAAAACTCACATGACACTGATTAGCAGCAGCTTTTTAGGTATCCTATAAATAATCGTTTAGCAAAATTTTAAGAGGTGATTGAAAATTAAGGCATACAAAATTTTAGCAATGAGTATTCTGCTTTTGGTTCTATTTGCCGGGTGCACGCATGTGAAGAAGTCAACAAATGCGAAGCAAGTTCAAGTAAATGCCGCACTCGTTAAAGATCTGAAGCATGGGAAAATCAGCGGGACACCGCTTTCTTTGAACGATGGATTTAGTTTGACGGACGTCAAAAAAGCTTGGGGAGAGCCGGATCGGCACATTGATCGTGAAGAAGTGCAGAGCTATGTGTATCAGAAAAACGGTCAAACGTTTCAGATCGATGACAACATTGAAACGGATGCCTTTAAGGATCAGAGACGCTTTAAATATAGCTTCGTTGTGCATTTGAAGACTTCTCGAGAAAAGATCGTTAAAGAAATGCGCATGTCGCCAAAAATAAATGGAAAACGCCTGCTTCAGTATCAATATAATGGGCACGTCATTCAATTCGAACAAGACGGGACAAAAAACAACTGGCTCATGTTCTACAGAAATGCATCGCAAAGCGACATAAAAGAGTGATCATATCATTTTTAAAGGCAGACCAATAGGATCAATGATTAGTTTGATTTTTAAAATAGTGATTTAAATGGGCTGCAGAATTCAAGGCGTTTTTATCTATTAGAACGTCCCCTTTTTTGTCACCTTTGCCAATGATGTAACTGCCGAATTTCATTTGTAAAAAGTCACAGATAAATTGCATTTGTTGGATCATTGGTAATGCTTTGATGTAAGGTTCATCGCCACCCACAGTAATTAAATGAACTTCTTTCGCTTTCATTTTTTCTTTGAAATTAGGCATTGACGGATCCCTCAGGGTTTTAGACCAACGATCAATATATAGTTTTAATAAACTAGACATACCATACCAGTAAACTGGAGTAACAAATAAAATTATATCTGCGAGCACTTGTTTTCGGATCAGCTTTTGGTAATCGCCATCTTCATGTCTCTGAGTCGAAATGGGATTAATGTGATAATCTCTCAAAAAAACGTTTGTAACATCTAAATCTTGAAGCGCAAAATCTGCAAGCGTTTCTGAGTTCCCTTTGTCTCTTATAGAGCCATAAAAAGCAATGATTTTCATAAATTGATCTCCAATCGTTGTTATCTTAACTATAATGACTTTTAAAGATTCTTTAAAGAAGAATAGTTCGATAGCTCCAATCGGATTTCCGAATGCATCGAATGAATAACAGATCTCTTGTATAAGGAACCATAATTGTTTTTTGTGAGTCTTTTTCTTGATCTGAGAATTTTTTTTGAGAAAGTCCTTTTTATTTTTAATGTTAAAGAACGTATGTTCGTGTATAATGGATGACAAAAGGAGTGATTTGATGCTATCTGACTTCGAGCGAAAACTGCGGCAAATTATTCTTAACGACAGCATCGGCGGCAGAAAGGTAGATATGGATGTGTTGGAACAACGGACCGGACATAGCAGACAGGAGATTGAGGAGACCATCGAGAAGTTAATACGGTTACCAAATGACAAGGGTGGAATCAACCTATGAATAAGTTAACCGAAGGATCGTGTATGCAGTCGGAGTCCAGCCGGAGGATGTCCGCGAAGCTGGAGACAGGAATGAGAAATGAGGTACGAAACGAAACGAAAATAGACCGGCCGATACTTGCCGAGGACGAGACTGAGCAGATCAGACGAACGCTGCAAGCAGCGATTAACGAGCGTGCACCCGTTCAGTTAAGTTATTACAAGGGCGGTTTCATAAAGCAGTCCATTTGTTACCCGAGCTGTCTTGATTTATTCAGCAGGCAGCTGATTGTCCGTGATGCCTATGGTATGAAGAAAAATTATGATTTTCGAGATGTTATAGACGCACAATTTGGTCCGCAATGATTAATGAATAGTTTGATGCTTCTCCAGTTTCCCCATGCGTTGCCATGGGGACTTTTTTTGTAAAGCAGCGTGTTGTATAAATCATGGCTACCCACCCGTTTTTAGAATTCAAAAGCCCAAATTGGGCTAATCAATCAGTGAACATTAAGTTTCAGTGGCTTTGTATGTCCGTCTAGTGATACATAAATAGTATAAGTTTTCTTTGTGGTATTGCCGCCAACGAGCCAGGATCAAGTAATAATGCCGCTCTTATTGGATACCTTAGCTTGCAATCCCTTGGCTGTACTTCGACCGGATTTGTAGATGACGGAAATGGTACCTCGTGCACGCGGCTTACCTTTAATGGTGACATAAGCGACGTTGCCGCGATGAAGGTTCAAATGCGAGCTGACAACTTTGATTGGATAAGATTTGGCATACGCAACATTTTGCGAAGCTGCAGGTATGATTTCCTGCGGCAGAGCTGCGCCTGATAAAATGCCGAGTGACAAGGCGACAGCCGTCATTAATCTTAAAAGCTTGTTCATGAAAACTCCCCCTAAATTGCTCATCTATATCATGCCTTTCGGCAAAATACCGATTGAAATAGGGGAGAGGATAGGGTGAGGTGCTTTCAAGTTGTGGGATTCTGTCTTCTCTCCAGAAATTCTTGTGCTCTTTTGTTCCAATAGCAGATATCTAAAAGAAACGTAAAACGCATGTCCATTTGCGGACATCTAATTTTACCAAATTGGGGAAATTACGCATTGTTATTTTCTTTATTAATGTGTAAAATTCCTTCATAAAAAGGAGCTTTTTAACAGAAATTCAGAAAAAAACAGATAAACCTAATTAATCATTTCTTAAGATTGTTTTGTTACACTGTAGAATGTTTTTCTAATCATGAGAAAGGGGGAGGTAGCATGACCGTTTCGTTAAATAACTATTTACTCAATTATCTATCGCAAATTGAGAATTCAAATTCCGCAACAACATCAACGAGCAGCACAGATACAAAGGAATTATCTTCTGAGTTTGCACAATTGCTTGCTTCTTCATTAATGAACGATTCATCGTCTCAGATGCTCGGCGCTTTGTCTTCATCCGGCAGTGAGTTGACTGATCCGGATTCTAATGATTCGAGCAGTATTTCCGGTATTTCGGATACATCAACTCAAAGCACCAACTCAGTGGAAGACCTGCTGTGGACTTTGCTCTCATCTGCTGCGAATAACAGTACGGATGCGACAACGGCTGCTTCAAGCGCTTCAGTCTGATATCCGTATCACTTTAATGAAAAAGTCAAAAGGCTCTCTGCATGTGTTCTGCAGAGAGCCTTTTGATTAACCGTAGTACCTCAACCTTGCGGACTGAACGTACCGCTCATATTATGAGCGGCTTTACTCATTTGGTCCATTGGTTCTTTTGCCCACTTAGGCATATTCTTCTGATTGTTTCTCATCATGAAAAAAGCTGCTGTTGCTCCGCATCCTGCTAAAAAAGACCAGAAAGCATGACCGTTTCCCATTGGTTTCATCTCCCTCAATTATTTGGTGCAAGAGTATTTTCCGTTGTTTCACGAAAAAGATACGATGAAAAAATAGGAAGCGGGGAGCTTCTCTTTTATTGTTTTTTCTCTGCTTGAAAAAGGGTTACTTTTGTCGACACCTCAAAGAAAGAGGCGGAAATCGAGCCGAAGTGTACAAAATGCTTGGTTTGATTATGAACTTCCACTGCTTGCTGGTCTTGCCATTCCTCAATCATCATGAAGGTATTGGGACTCTGAGTATTTTCCAATAAATTGTAGCTGATGTTTCCTTCTTCAGCCTGAGATCCGGCAACAAGTGGTTTGGTTGCGGAAAGAAATGCGTCTCTTTGTTCCGATTTAACTTTAAATAGCGCATGTATGATGATCATTCTTCATCACCTCACTACTTATTTTACGCGATACGAAAGCAAAACAGAAATGAAAACGTTTTACCTTTTGCACGTTCATAGCTTGGACGTGTCAGGACATACTAAGGAAAAAGAAAGGAGTTCGTCATACATGAACAAAAGATGGTTCGTACCGCTTATCGTCTGCTTCAGTTTGTTGTCCGGTATGATTTTTGCATCCGTCTCCAAAGCAAATACCTGTCCTCCGGTAAAATACAAAATTCAGCAGTTGTCTGAAGGTATCGCCTATCCGCAGATTACGTCAGGGATTGAAGATCAGCAGATCATGGATCAAATGAACCGGGTTTTTCGTAAACATGCGGAAGATGTGCAGAAAACGGACAAGAAATATAAAGAACAGTACACACATGATCAGCTGATAGGTACGCCTGGGCCTTACTATGCCCATACTCAGCCGGCGGTCCGCTTTAACAGTAATTGCCTGCTCAGTGTTTCATTCATTGATGAATCCTACACAGGCGGTGCACACGGCATGCACTATGAAAAAGTATACAATTATGATACGCGCAGCGGGAGACAATACCAATTAAACGATATTATCCACACCAAGAAGGAACTTAAGAAAGTCAATGCCTACCTGAAAAAGCAAATGATTAAGCTGAAAAATGAGGGACGCTACGATTTTTTCCTCGATTCGTTCAAAAGCGTTGATTTGAAAAACGGACAGTTTTATTTCTACGATCATGGAATTGTCATTGTTTTTCAGGAATACGAAGTCGCTCCCTATTCAAATGGCATCATTCATTTGAAGGTTCCGTATCATGTGTTCATTGAAGATCGGGAATAATATGAAAAGGGTAACATCTATTTCAAAAAAATGCCGATATTCCCCTATTCATAAAGAAATTCGATATGCTATACGTGTGAAATGAAATTGTGTTTGTTGACTTCCCCCTGTTATATAATCTTTTATTTGGACCCTTGCGAGAGGGTTTATTTTTTTGCGTATGCGTATTCTCTAAAACGAATTATGAGTTCTTTTTCATAACTTCTAAAATCATTCAGCATTCTGTTAATCAGTTCTTAATATTTCCGCTGTACTATAAGAGATGTTAAATCAATGAAGCATTGTTTAACCTCCCCTTTTTAATATAGGAACAACTCTTAGGCGCCTGATCACAGGCGTCACTTTTTTGCAAAAAAAAGGCCTTCGGAAGGGAAGGCCTCTAAAAGATGGATTACATTGCATTAGGGTCATAATAAGAAACATTCTGATCTACGGCACCATTAACACCTGAAACGGTACCATTGCTCGTATATTGCCAGATATCAACTTGAAAACCTGTTTCCACACCATTATTGGTATCTTGACCTCGATAACGCGCGATCCAAATAAGCATCCTTTGAGGTTGTGAAATTCGGCTCATGTCAATATAGGTTTTATAGAAATTTGCTCCGGAATAAATGCCTAACTTAGAAAAGCCTCTGTTTCGCATTTGGTTGAGGAACACATTAACATTATCGCTTATGGTTTCTTTGACATTGCCCTCGATACCATTTGTTGTTTCGACGTCTACAAATAAATAGCCGAGATTGTCATTAGTGAATCCTGAGTTATTCAGCACATTAGCAAAATTATTGGCTTCAGCTATCGCCTGATCGCTAGTTGCTGCCCTAAAGAAATGATAGGCATCGACTTTAAGACCAACATTTTGTGCTTGATGCGCATTTGCTGAGAATGTGTTATCCGACCCGTTGCTTCCTTCACTTGCTTTAACAATAACAAAGCTGTTTCCTGCATTTTTAATGGCGTTAAAATCGATCGTACCGCCACTACGATCATTTTGCCAGTGAGAAAGATCGACACCGTTCGCACCTGCGGGAGGATTAAATCGATTCAAATCTGTTGTCACGTTGTCCTTATAGACGAATCCTTCTTTACCGTCGTTGGTTCGAATCCGTATCCAGTCCCCGTTTTGACCAATGATGTTAACCGCTGTTTTCTCTCTCAGTGTTGCGACAACGGCGGATTTTGTATTTGTGTCTTGATAGATTTTGAGATTGTCATAGCCGATATACGCTGTATAGGCATTGATTGGTGAATAATTCAATTTGACGACTTCAGGTGAGGCTGCGCTGGCTATTGGGGGATTGCCCATCTTAACATACTTCGCACCGACATAGTAGGTTACTCTGCCATGTTTAAATCCGTACCAGCCACCATGATATCCGGAAACGGTGATTTTTTCGTTGTGTTTCAATTTTTTCACCGATTTGTACTGATTGCCTGCTCCGGAACATGCGTTCACAGCGGTGACGGTGATATGGGCTCTTTTTGAATCAATTTTGCCCTTTAACCATTTGTTCTGCACATAACCTCTTTTGCCGCCTGAATAAATATAGGCGTAGCCTTTCTTCTGAACAAGCACAGTGATCCGTGTGTTCATATGAACCGTGCGCACGGTTTTATATTTACTGCTTGGTTTGTTGCGGATATTCAGCGAATAGCAGCGAACATAAGCCTTATAGTTCGCTGCTGCTGCATGGGCAGACTGTTCGAATGGTGCAATCATGCTTCCAATCGTTAATGAGAAAAAGATAAGAGCAACGCTCAGCATCTTGACTGTTTTATTCACTTTTTTCTCCCCTTAGTTATGAATTGCCGACAGTATGAACCTCCTTTCGTTCAAATGAGACAACTTTCCTCGTAATCTAATTATCGGGGTGGTATGGGTAGACTTCAATGAGTTTGCAAGAATTTTACATAGCCTTAATAAAATGGAATTCATGATTATGGGGATTGACAACAGAGTAGTTGAATGAGTAATCTTAAAGAAATGACTAGGGAACGAAATTTGGTGGAGCCTGTCAACAAGGGCTCCACTTTGTTTTTTTCAGGAAGAAGGGGAGAAAATGAACATAATGTTTCAATTGGTGGTGATTATTGTTTCGACTAATCCAAACAATCATTCGAGCAGGCACGTTATTCGGCTTGGTTAGACACTTTTTTACACAGAAATAAAGTACAATAATTCGCGTGAACGACTCACATAGCTGCCGGTCACTCGAATAGAACCCTGTGTTTAAGCTGCGGAAATTCTTCTCTGATTTGATCAACAGCTGCAAGATCAATCTCAGCCGTAACGACGGATTCATTTTCATCACCGGCAGCGACTACATTACCCCGGGGATCAACGATGCGGCTGTGTCCACCAAGGACGACACCTCGATTAATCCCCACACAATTGCAGGAAGCGAGAAAACAATGGTTCTCAACGGCGCGAGCGGCATTAAAAAGTTCCCAGTGCGCCAGACGCGTGAGCGGCCAAGCTGAAGTAATCAGAAACAGTTTAGCACCGTGATCAAGTTCTTTACGAAATTGTTCCGGAAAACGCAGGTCGTAACAAGTTGCGAGTCCAACCTTGCCGAACTCTGTGTCGACCGTCACAGGATCAGTCCCGCGTGTCAGCAGCTCGCCTTCCTCTGATCCATAGGTAAATAAATGAATTTTTCGATACGATGCGATCAGTTGCCCTTGACGATTGAACAGAATACTGGTGTTGTAAAAATGATCGTTGGATTTTTCCACGAAGCTTCCGGCAAAGAGATAAGCATTCAACTCACGCGCTTTTTGCGCAAAATGTTCAACGAATGGGCCATCTATAGGCTCAGCTTCATCCTGATAATGGTCGAATGTATTGTAGCCGGTCATCCAGATTTCCGGAAGAAGAAAAAAGTCATAGCCGGCATATTTGTCCAGCAATTGATCAGCTTTTTTTATGCGATCGGATGCCAATTGTGCATCGTTGATTTGAAGCTGAATCGATGCGATTTTCATGAGACTTGAAACTCCTTTTTTGAGCTTTAATTTTTATTTTTCCGATAATAATTTTCACAATTTATTATCGCACACTAGAAGGCGCGGTTCAAACAATTAATGCAGCGTACAGCAGCTTTGTATTATGTAAAATGAGGAGAGGAGTACCTATTTTAAAAACGCTTCAATGGGAAAAATTACATTTTTAGGCCGATTTCTGACTATTTTGTAATGGGATATGAATTAACCTTCTGAATTCAATTCTCCGAATATGCCCGATGATATTTCGGATTGGTTTGACAATGGTCTTTCATTTAAATAGAGTGAACAATATATGACCACTCATATTAACAGGTCCGTAAATTCTTATAACGGGGCAATCACAGATTGGAATGATTTTAATGAATAAACAATTTGCTGTCATCGGTCTCGGCCAGTTGGGCTCAAGTGTCAGCATCGAGCTGAGCAATATGGGTTGCGAAGTCTTAGCGATAGATATTGATTTGGATAAAGTGAACGATTACTCGGATGTCGTATCGCAGGCTGTGCAGGCGGATTCGACGGACGAAAAGGTATTGTTGGCGCTTGGTATTCGCAATTTCGATCATGTAATTGTTGCGATTGGACGCAACATTCAGGCGAGCATCCTGACGACACTGCTGCTGAAAGAATCCGGTGTGAAGGAAATTTGGGCGAAGGCTCAGAACGACTATCACGAAAAGATCCTGAGAAAGCTTGGCGCGGACAAGATCATTCGTCCCGAAGTGGAAATCGGGTACCGGATCGCGCATCTGGCGACCGCAAATAAGATTCTTGATTACATCGAATTGTCAAAGGACTATAGCATTATTGAAATCGAAGTGACAGAACGGCTGATCGGAAAATCAATTATGGAAATTGACGTACGCGCGAATTACGGCTGTAATGTGATTGCGATCCGTCGCAATCGTTCGGTCATTGTACGTAACATCGGTGATTTAAAGCTTGACCGTAACGATGTTTTGCTGATTATTGGGAAAAGCGAAGATCTTGAACGGTTTGAAAAAGAAGGGGTATGACTGAATGACTTGGTTTAGAAGCAAGATGGCACAGCTTGATATCAGGCCAATTACGTTTAACCCTCCTTTGCTGTTAGTACTTATTTTTCTTGCATTTGTGATTGTTGGTTGCTTCATGCTTAAGCTTCCGATCGCAACGACTCATTCGATTTCGTGGATCGATGCGTTTTTTATTTCTACTTCCGCAGCGACCGTTACCGGACTCGCACCAATTGATCCCAGCACGACGTTTACGATGTTCGGTAAGACGGTGATCATGCTTCTGATCCAGATCGGAGGACTCGGCATCATGTCTTTTGCCGTTTTTTTTGTTATCTTGCTTGGTGGAAAAGTTTCGATCAGACAACGACAATTGATGCAGGAGGCACTTAATCAACCATCATTCGGTGGTGTTATTCGGCTCGTGGTGTGGCTGCTTGTCTTTTCTGTAACGATTGAATGTGTAGCGGCACTCCTAATTTCAACACGACTGGTTCCTGAATTTGGTTGGAGTAGGGGCCTTTTTTACAGTGTTTTTCACGCAGTCAGTGCTTTTAATAACGCAGGATTTGCATTGTTCCCGGATAACTTGATCCGATATGTTGGCGATCCGGTAATCAATTTAACCATTTCCGGCTTGATTGTCACAGGAGGACTTGGTTTTACAGTTCTTGCCGAACTGCTTTCAGAGCGGAAATTTCGAAAAATGTCGCTGCATTCACGTATGATGATTACCGGAACGATTGTACTGAATGTGATTGCAATTGCAGGCATTTTGCTAATCGAATGGCATAATGCCCGGACATTGGGAAAACTTCCGCTTGGCGAAAAATTATGGGCGGGTTATTTTCAAGGAATTACGCCTCGTACCGCTGGGTTTAATACCATTGATTATAGCGCCATGACGACTCCAGGCATCTTATTAACGGTTTTTTTAATGTTTGTCGGTGCGGGCAGTACATCAACAGGCGGAGGCATCAAACTGACAACGTTTATTGTGCTCGCTGCAGAAATGATCAGTTTCATCAAAGGAAGGCCTGAGGTTGAGGTGGGTAAAAGAACCATTGGACGGCATATTGTAGCGCGTGCATTGACCATTGCGCTGACATCACTGATTCTTGTGTTTGTCTCCGTGTTTACCCTTTCGATCACTGAACAAGCTTCACTTGAGCGTATTTTATTTGAAGTTGTATCTGCTTTCGGTACCGTAGGATTGTCAATGGGGCTAACCGCCCATTTGACTGTTTGTGGAAAGCTTGTGATCATGTGCGTTATGTTTTTGGGGAAAATTGGTCCACTCACGATCGCATTCTCTTTTTTAAAACGTATGAAAGCAAATATAAGGTACCCGGACGAAGATATTTTTATCGGCTAAGAGTGGAGTTCAATCTATTTCTTTTTGTCCTAGTCTTTTTGTCCTAGATCGAACGATTAGATTTTATTTTTCTAACAAATGGTTGACAATTCAGCTGCTCATTAAGTAAGCTTAATGTAATAAGTGAATAAGAAATGTTTTTTGGAGGAGCCTGTCATTATAGGCTCCCTTTTTGTTTTTTTGGAGGAGAAGGAGGACATGAATTGACATTTATTATTCAGTTAGCAGTCGTTATTGTTGCAACAAAAATAGCCGGTCATGCAAGTGTTCGGTGGTTGGGGCAGCCGGCTGTGCTCGGTGAGCTAATCGTCGGCATTTTGGTTGGCCCGGCACTTCTTGGGTGGATACCGGATTCTGAAATGATGCATGTCTTTAGTGAAATCGGTGTACTCATGCTTATGTTTATAGCCGGTCTGGAAACAAACCTTGAGGATCTTAGAAACAGTGCCCGCTCTTCATCAGCGGTAGCTTTGGGTGGTGTAATTCTGCCGCTTGGATTTGGCTATCTGGCCGGCACTCTACTAGGTATGGATACAAGTCATGCGATCTTTCTTGGATTGATCTTGTCCGCTACATCGGTGAGTATTTCCGTCCAAACACTGAAGGAATTAGGCAAGCTTCAATCAAAGGAAAGTATGACATTACTTGGCGCAGCTGTGCTTGATGATGTTATTGTGATTGTGCTTTTGGCTTTCGCTATGAGTATATTTGGAGACTCCGATACGTCAATTTGGTGGGTTGTCGGTGAAAAAATCTTTTTCTTTGCCTCGGCAGTCTTTGTAGCGTGGAAAGGTGTTCCTTGGATCGTTCGATTATTCGGCAGATTAAAGGTTTCCGAACCTGTGATCGCTCTCGCACTGGTTCTTTGCCTTGTTTTTGCATGGTATGCAGATCTTCTTGGCGTTGCAGGGATCATTGGTTCGTTTATTGCCGGCACAGCGCTTGCCCAGACATCATTCAAAGCAACTATTGAGCGTAAGATTGAACCTGTGGCTTATGGCATTTTTGTTCCTGTCTTTTTTGTCAGCATTGGACTAAAAGTGACATTCAATGGTATTTTTGACCAAATATGGTTCATTATCGGTTTAACACTGATTGCCGTATTGACCAAATTTATTGGATCCGGATTTGGAGCATGGATGACTGGTTTTTCACCGTTGTCTTCATTTCGGATCGGCTCCGGAATGGTTTCAAGAGGTGAGGTGGCACTTATACTCGCCTCTATCGGTATAGAGGCACATCTTTTGGCTCAAAAATATTTTACACCACTCATCCTTGTTGTTATTCTGACGACACTGATCACGCCGCCGCTCCTGAAAATTTTGTTTGAAAAAGAAGAGGCATCGGCACGCGCAAATAAATAGCAGTTGGAAAAACAGTTGAACGAATGGTATCGTGAATCGTAATGAAGTTTGCCAAGAGAACAGGAAACAAATGGGGTAAAATCTCAATTCATTTCTTTACAAAACAATCTGGAATTCGCAAGTTAAATTTAAGATAAAAAAAAATCCCCGGATTCTGCCGGTTTGCTGCACAGATCCGGTTCTTTTGCAATGTAATAGCTTGTGACCAAACATAATGAAACAAAGACATCAAATAAAAATCCAAAATAAACAATATATTAAAGGAAGATGGACATGCGGAGTGAAGCATTAATTGCTATAATCATTTTTATCACTGCCTACGCACTGATTATCTCAGAAAAAATTCATCGAACTATAGTGGCTATGACTGGAGCTTCTTTATTGCTTCTTTTTGGTGTCCTCTCTCAAAATACAGCAATTCAGCATATAGATTTCAATACAATCGGTCTTCTGACCGGCATGATGATCATTGTATCCATCACTGCGCAAACCGGATTATTTAAATATATCTCTATTCGCTCAGCACAAATGGTGAACGGACAGCCATTTGCGTTACTAATCGTTTTTTCATTAATTACTGCAGTGGGTTCGGCATTCCTTGATAACGTCACGACCGTGTTGCTGGTTGTACCCGTTACGCTCAGCATTGCAAAACAATTAGATATTTCCCCGACACCCTTCCTGATGTCTGAGATTTTCATGTCTAATATTGGTGGCACGGCAACGATGATCGGTGATCCTCCGAACATTATGATTGGGAGCGCAGTACCGGAGCTCAGCTTCTTAGATTTTATCACAAATCTGGCACCGGTCGTATTGCTAATAGTGGGGGCAACACTCTTGATGCTTGGATTAATTTACCGTCGTTCACTGAAAGGGAGTAAAGAAGCGCGCATGAAAATTGCAAAACTTAATGCACGTGAAGCAATCAAGGATAAAACGTTGCTGATCAAAGCGCTCGTTGTTTTGTTTCTTACTATTATTGGATTTTTCTTGCATGAGTTTATTGGTGCAGAAACAGCAACAATCGCACTTGCCGGGGCGTTCTTTTTACTTTTGCTATCCGGAGAACGTTATTTGGAAGATGCTCTAGCGGGTGTTGAATGGACGACCTTATTCTTTTTTGTGGGACTCTTTGTTCTCGTAGCAGGACTTGTGGAGACAGGGGTTATTGCAAGTGTGGCTAAAGGAGCGCTTACGCTGACAGGAGGTAAACTTGTTCCAACTACTTTTCTGATCCTTTGGATGAGCGCAATCGCTTCTTCAGTTATTGATAATATTCCATTTGTCGCTACCATGATTCCGCTTATTAAAGATATGGGAGAACTTGGTATCACGAATCTGGAACCGCTTTGGTGGAGTCTTTCCTTGGGTGCGTGTCTTGGTGGAAACGGTCTTTTAATTGGTGCAAGCGCAAATCTTGTTGTTGCCGCTCTTTCAGGACGAGGCGGCCACCGCATTACATTTATTCGTTTTATGAAATTGGGAGTTCCTGTGATGCTGCTTTCAATGGTTATTTCGACCATCTATGTCTACCTGAGGTATTTATTATGATGGGTTGCCGAGCGCTGCATTCATTGTTAAAATAGGAAAAGCGGTTCAATTTGTTGAATCTTGGCGAAAACGGATACTGTAAATTAAAACTGGAAGCCACGTGGCCTCCGGCTTTTTAAATGGTTTATTAGATGAATGAAACAGGAAATTTGATTAAAAACGGATGGGGTGGGCAGAAGGATGGGACAACCGAATAACTTGATTATTGTTATGGACTTCGGCGGTCAGTACAATCAATTGATTGCAAGGCGAATTCGTGATTTAGGCGTGTACAGCGAGCTGTTCCCGAATACGCTGACTGCGGAACAAATTAAAGAAAAGAATCCAAAGGGGATTATCTTCTCCGGCGGACCGAACAGTGTTTATGACGAAGGCGCGCCTTTGTGTGACTCAGCTATTTTTGACCTGGACATTCCGATCCTCGGCATCTGCTATGGCTTGCAACTGATCAGCAAGCACTACGGCTCGACTGTTGAACGTGCGACACACCGTGAATACGGGAAAGCAGAGATCACGGCGAACACAGATAACGCACTCTTTAGCAGCCTGCCTGAAACGCAAACGGTATGGATGAGCCATGGCGATCGCGTCAAGACGCTTCCTGAAGGCTTCAAAATTGAAGCAAGCAGTGAATCCTGCCCTGTTGCAGCGATGGCAAACGATGCGAAAAAGGTGTACGCGGTTCAATTCCATCCGGAAGTGCGCCACTCCGTGCACGGCAATGAGATTCTGAGCAACTTCGTGTTCGGCGTCTGCGGTGCGGAAAAAAGCTGGTCAATGGAACACTTCATCGACCAGCAAGTGGAAAAGATTCGTGCGACCGTTGGTGATCAAAAAGTTTTGTGCGCTTTGAGCGGCGGCGTGGATTCTTCTGTTGCCGCTGCACTCGTGCATAAAGCAATCGGCGACCAGCTGACCTGTATTTTCGTTGATCACGGTCTGCTCCGTAAAGGCGAAGCAGAGGGCGTTGTTGATACATTCCAGAACCATTTCCATATGAACTTCATTCATGTCGATGCGAAGAAACGCTTCTTGGATAAGCTTGAAGGTGTCAGTGATCCGGAACGCAAGCGTAAAATTATCGGCAATGAATTTATCTATCTGTTCCAAGATGAAGCCAATAAACTCGAGGATATTGCCTACCTCGTGCAAGGCACGCTCTACACGGACGTTGTCGAAAGCGGCGCCGGCGGCTCATCTCAGAACATTAAATCGCACCACAATGTCGGCGGACTGCCGGAAGACATGAAATTCAAGCTGATTGAACCGCTCAACACGCTGTTCAAAGACGAAGTCCGCGCGCTTGGTACCGAACTTGGCCTTGCAGATGACATCGTTTGGCGTCAACCGTTCCCAGGCCCTGGCCTTGGCATCCGCGTCCTCGGCGCAATCAGCGAAGACAAGCTCGAAATCGTTCGCGAGTCCGACGCAATCCTTCGTGATGAAGTCAAGAAGGCCGGTCTCGACCGCGACATCTGGCAATACTTCACCGTGTTGCCGAACATCCAAAGCGTTGGCGTCATGGGCGACGGCCGTACCTATGATCACTGCATCGCGATCCGTGCCGTAACGTCGATCGACGGCATGACCTCCGATTGGGCACGCATCCCGTGGGATGTGCTCGAGAAGATCTCAACACGGATCGTCAACGAAGTCGAACACGTCAACCGTATTGTGTATGACATTACCTCCAAGCCACCGGCAACGATTGAGTGGGAATAAAGTAGATACCTCGTTTGGTGTCGAAACGTTGATTTAACAGCATTTTTGGCAAAGGTAAAATGGATAAAAACATTTAAATTGATAAGGATCTCCGCCAAAATTCCGCCAAGGATCGGAGTCAGAGAACCGTATCAGTTTAAGGTTCGGAAGGTATATTTTGAAGAATATGCCTTCTTTTTTTGTCTTATTTTCCGCCAAGTCATTCTGTTTCGAAAGGTACCCTTACTGTGCTACGAATTTTAATCAATCCTGTGCTGAGATGAGAAATCATTTCAGCCTTTTTATTTCAAGTTTTTGGCGTTGGAAGGGATGTGCTTTCACCAGAGCATCTCGCTCTTTTCCCGACAAAATTTAAGTTTGAATCAGCGTATTAATCAAAACAAAATTATTTACAGAAAGGAAAATGATTTATGGAACTGAAACACATTATTCCAAACGTTGAAAAGACATTTGGAAACCTCGAATATGCTGGAGAAGGCAATGTAGAACAGCGCCGGGTTAATGGTCGCACGATGATCCTTTCCCGCAGCTACAATTTGTATTCCGACATCCAGCGAGCGGACGATATCGTTTTGGTGTTACCACCGGAAGCGGGTGAAAAGCATTTTGAAGTAGAAGACAAGGTGAAATTGATCAATCCTCGAATTACCGCAGAGGGTTATAAAATTGGTGCTCGTGGTTTTACAAATTATATTCTGCATGCAGACGATATGGTGAAAGCATAAGGAGGGCAAAAAATGAGATTAGCTGAAGGCATTGTGATTGATAAGGACAAGACATTTGGTGCGCTGAAATTCTCCGCACTCCGCCGTGAAGTGCGCGTGAATAATGAGGACGGCACAGTCAGTGATGAAATTAAAGAACGGACTTATGACCTTAAATCCCGTGGACAAGGACGCATGATACAGGTCAGTATTCCGGCTGCCGTCCCGTTAAAAGAGTTTGACTATAATGCCGAAGTGGAACTGATCAACCCGGTAGCGGATGTGGACTGGTATATCAAGGCCGAGGACATAGCGCTGAAAAATAAACAAGCCGTCCCCCATCCGCAGCCACAAACTAAAGGAAAGTAATGCCATTTCATTTTCCGGAAAGGATCATTTATGAAACATTTCATCTATAAAGGAAAAAGGATTCGAGCGGGTGATCAACATCTTGTCTTTCGATTTGCTGCTACCTCACTCGTTCTTGTTTTCCTATTCGTGTTGCTGGCCTTTCATGGGAAGCGGCTCATGCTAATGGACTGGAAGAAGGTACGACTTTTGCATGAAGGCAGCTTGCAGTTTGCTATCACGCCCTATCTCATGTTCAGTGTCAGTGTAGCTGCAGGAATAAGCATGCTTGTGGCCGGCCTTTATTACCACTTTCATCGAGATAGAGTGAAACAGCTCGTGCACCGCCAAAAGCTAGCCAAAATGATCCTAGAAAATAAATGGTATGAATCCGAACAGGTGCAACATGACGGGCTCTTTAAAGACCTACCATCCGGCAGGCCAAAGGAGAGAATCCGCCATTTCCCAAAGATGTATTACCGGCTCAAAGATGGACTGATTCACATCCACGTAGAAATTACGTTGGGTAAATATCAGGATCAGCTCCTGCACTTGGAAAAGAAGCTGGAAAGTGGCTTGTACTGTGAACTGGTGGACAAAGAGCTCAAGGATTCTTATCTAGAATATACCCTGCTCTATGATACGATTGCGAATCGTATTTCCATTGAAGAAGTCACTGCTAAAGACGGGCGCTTAAAGCTGATGAAGTCTGTTTATTGGGAGTATGATAAGTTACCTCATATGCTCATTGCTGGGGGAACAGGCGGAGGAAAAACCTACTTCATCTTCTCACTCATTGAAGCCTTAGCGCGCACAAACGCCATGCTTTATGTCCTTGACCCAAAAAATTCGGATCTTGCTGATCTTTCTGAAGTCATGCCGAATGTCCATCATCAGAAAGAAGACATGATGGCCTGTCTGAACCAGTTTTATGACAGTATGATGGAACGCAGTGAAGCCATGAAACAGATGACTGGCTACAAGACCGGAGAGAACTATGCTTATCTGGGATTGCCCGCTCACTTCCTCATCTTTGATGAATACGTGGCGTTCATGGAAATGCTTGGGAAAGAGAGTTCTGTTGTTTTAACCAAGTTGAAACGGATCGTCATGCTTGGGAGACAGGCCGGGTACTTCCTGATCCTTGCCTGCCAGCGTCCAGACGCTAAATTTTTAGGCGATGGGATTCGTGACCAATTCAACTTCCGTGTGGCCTTGGGACGCATGTCGGAAATGGGCTACAGCATGATGTTTGGTGAGGTGGAAAAGGATTTTTTCCTAAAACAAATCAAAGGGCGAGGTTATGTGGATACAGGGACAAGTGTCATCTCAGAGTTTTATACCCCTTTAGTCCCTAAAGGACACAATTTTATAAAAGAGATTGGAACACTGATAAGAAGCAGGCAGGACGGACAGGCGGCGTGCGAAGCGAAAGCCGAAGGGACGGACTAGCCTGCTGCTGGTGTGGCGTCAGCCACGCCAGCGATTTAGCCCCCCGTATCTAACAGGGGGGCACAAATACAATAAAAAACAGTTTCAAAATCCAGTAAACACCCTATTCTGTCTAGGTTTCTGGAATTTTTGGAGGATGTCAACTATGCCCCTTTCAGTTGACATCCTCTTTTTGATTGGAGGGTAATCATTGAGCGAAAATGATTTATGGGTACAACATCTGAAGGAAAAGCGGCTTTCATACGGCCTTTCACAAAATCGCCTGGCGGTTGTTGCCGGAATGACCAGACAGTATCTCAACGATATTGAAAACAGCAGGGCTTCCCCATCGGATGACATCAAAACGGCGTTACTAAAAGCATTGGAACGGCTCAATCCCGATGCACCACTTGAGATGCTGTTTGACTATGTGCGGATACGATTCCCAACCACGGATGTGAAGCATGTCATTGAAGACATTCTGCTTTTGAAAATGAACTACATGCTTCATGAAGACTATGGCTTCTATTCCTACACGGAACATTACGCTTTGGGAGATATTTTTGTGATGGTCTCTCCTGATGAACAAAAAGGTGTGCTGCTGGAACTGAAAGGACGAGGCTGCCGCCAGTTTGAGGGATTCCTTTTAGCCCAACACCGAAGCTGGACCGACTTTTTCATGGATGCCATCTGCGAGGGCGGTGTATTCAAGAGGCTGGACTTAGCGATCAATGACAAGGCAGACATTTTGGATATTCCGCAGCTGACGGAAAAATGCCGACATGAAGAATGTATTTCTGTGTTTCGCAGCTTTAAAAGTTACCGTAGCGGCGAGCTCATCCGCCGAGAGGAAAAGGAAGCCATGGGGCACACGCTCTATATCGGTTCTCTAAAAAGTGAAATCTATTTCTGCCTTTATGAAAAGGACTACGAGCAGTATGCAAAGAGTGACATCCCTATCGACGAAGCCGAAGTCAAAAACCGATTTGAAATCCGCCTGAAAAACGAACGTGCCGATCACGCCATCCTTGACCTGATGGCTTACCACGATGCGGAGCGTACGGCTTTTTCCATCATCAACCGTTACCTGCGTTTTGTGGACAAAGTGGAAAATAAGCGACGCAGCACATGGAAAATGAACGAAAACTGGGCCTGGTTTATCGGAAAAAACCGGGAGAAATTGAAATTAACCACCCAACCGGAGCCGTATTCTTTTGACCGGACCTTAGGCTGGTTACAGCGACAGGTGGCCCCGACATTAAAAGTGGCGCTTTGGCTCGACCAGATCAAAGATACTACCGTCATTGATGACATGATCCGGCATGCCAAGCTCACGAAACGCCACGAAAAAATAGTCCAGCAGCAGGCCGATGCTGCCGAACAGATGGTCACGAATCATCATCGGCAAAAATGATCTTTAAACAATGCATCAACGAAATTTTAATCACAAATTGGATGTATAAAAGGAGAAATCGCTCATGAATTTTGGACGGAATTTATACACTTGGTTTTTAAATAATGCTCAGTCTCTCGTCTTGATGGCGATTGTGGTCATCGGGCTTTATCTCGGTTTTAAACGGGAATTTTCCAAGCTGATTGGTTTTCTAGTGATTGCTTTGATTGCCGTGGGATTAGTCTTCAATGCGGCAGGTGTCAAAGATGTCTTACTGAATCTGTTTAACAGAGTCGTGGGTGCGTAACTTTAACACCTGTTCTTTTGGCATGTATAAGGGCTTTTCTTATGCATGCCAAAAAACAGGTACGTCAAACGGTAGTGCGACAGGGAAATGCACTTTTATCTAAATAAATTTAATGGGTAGCCATTGCGCAGTCGAAAACCACTGCTTTTTTTGTATCTATTTTTAGGAAAAGGAAGTGATATATAGATGGAAATGAAAGTCTATATAGCCAATCTTGGCAAGTACAATGAGGGCGAATTAGTCGGTGCATGGTTCACTCCACCCGTTGACTTTGAGGAGGTCAAGGAGCGTATCGGATTGAATCATGAATATGAAGAATATGCCATCCACGATTACGAATTGCCCTTTGATATTGATGAATACACGCCCATTGAGGAAATCAACCGTCTGTGTTCTCTAGCGAAGGAATTAGAAGGAACACCGATTGAGGAGGAAATGAGAGAAATCCAGAACGCCTTTTTTGGCAGTTTTGAAGAAATGGTGGAGCATAAGGATGACATCATCTGTTATCCCGATTGTGATGATATGGAGAATGTGGCCCGTTACCTATTGGAAGAGTCAGGTACCCTTGGTGAAGTCCCTTCTCATTTGCAAAACTATATTGACTATGAAGCTTATGGACGGGATTTGGAGTTGGAAGGAAATTTTCTCGTCACTTCCCACGGTGTTTTTGAATACGTCAGTTAACTAAAAAGTCTCTTAAACAGAAAGGAATAGTGACAGATGAAAAAAATCAGAAGCTATACTAGCATCTGGAACGTGGAGAAGGTGATCTACGCCATCAATGACTTCCAACTACCCTTTCCGGTCACTTTTACGCAAATGGCTTGGTTTGTCTGCTCGCTCTTGCTGGTGGTGCTCTTTGCGAACGTGCCACCGTTGTCTTTCATTCATGGCGTCCTGCTGAAATATGTGGGTCTTCCGGTTGGCTTCACGTGGTTCATGTCACAGAAGACCTTTGATGGGAAAAAGCCCTATGGCTTTCTGAAATCCGTATTTTCCTATATGCTCCGTCCCAAAGTCACCTATGCTGGAAAGTCTGTGAAGCTGAAAAAAGAGACCGTCGGTGGAGCGATTACCGCCGTGAGGAGGGAACGTTATGCTGTATCCGATCAAGTACATCGAAAATAACCTCGTTTTTAATCACGACGGGGAGTGTTTCGCCTATTATGAACTGATTCCCTACAATTACTCCTTTCTGAGTCCAGAAGAAAAAGACGAGGTGCATGACCATTTTCGTCAGTTGGTCGCCCAAAGTCGTGACGGAAAAATTCATGCCTTGCAGATTGCTACAGAGTCCAGCATTCGGGCAACGCAGGAGCACAGCAAAAAAGAGATCACTGGAAAATTGAAGAAAGTTGCTTGCCAGAAAATCGATGAACAGACTGAGGCGTTAGTCGGAATGATTGGTGAAAACCAAATCGACTATCGCTTTTTTCTTGGCTTCAAGCTGCTGTTAAACGAGCAGGAAGTGAGCCTGAAGGCGATCAGTGAGTCTATCATGATGACCTTTTCTGATTTTCTTCATGAGGTGAATCACAAACTGATGGGCGACTTCGTCAGTATGAGTACTAAAGAGATTAACCGGTTTATGAAAATGGAACGCTTGTTGGAAAACAAAATCTCCCGTAGGTTCAAAGTCCGCAGAATTGATAAAGATGACTTCGGCTATCTGATTGAACATCTCTATGGGAAGACGGGTGCGTCCTATGAGGCATACACCTACCATTTGCCAACCCAAAAGTTGAAGCAGGAAACGCTGGTAAAACGATATGACCTGATCAAGCCGACCCGCTGCCTCGTCGAGGAAAATCAGAGGTATTTGAAAATCGAACAGGAAGATCAGACAACTTATGTTTCCTATTTCACGATCAATTCAATTGTGCGGGAGCTGGACTTCCCTTCCTCAGAAATCTTTTACTATCAACAACAACAATTTACGTTCCCGATTGACACGTCAATGAATGTGGAGATTGTCACGAATAAGAAAGCCTTAACGACGGTTCGAAACAAGAAAAAAGAGCTGAAAGACTTAGACAACCATGCTTGGCAGTCCAACAATGAGTCAGGTAACGACGTGATGGACGCCTTAGATAGCGTGAACGAGTTGGAAGCGAATCTCGACCAGACCAAGGAAGCGATGTATAAACTCAGTTATGTGATACGGGTAGCAGCCCCGGATTTGGACGAATTAAAGCGTTGGTGTAACGAAGTCATGGACTTCTACGACGATTTAAGCATTAAACTCTTGCGACCGTTCGGGGACATGATCGGGCTGCATGGTGAGTTCCTTCCTGCCAGCAAGCGGTATATGAATGACTACATCCAGTATGTAACCAGTGATTTTCTCGCCGGTTTAGGCTTTGGTGCGGCGCAGATGCTTGGGGAAACAGAGGGGATCTATATCGGATACAATCTTGACACCGGGCGCAACGTTTACTTAAAGCCGAGCCTTGCGGCACAAGGCGTGAAGGGCTCCGTCACTAACGCCCTTGCGGCCGCTTTTCTCGGTTCCCTTGGCGGCGGCAAATCTTTTTCCAATAACCTACTCGTCTACTATGCCGTTCTCTATGGCGGACAGGCGGTGATCGTCGACCCCAAATCTGAGCGTGGTGGGTGGAGAGAGACCCTGCCGGAACTGGCTGAGGAAATTAACATCATTAATCTGACCCGCGAGGAACAGAACAAAGGTCTGCTTGATCCATACGTGATTATGAAACAGACGAAAGATGCAGAAAGTCTTGCCATCGACATCTTGACCTTTCTTACCGGGATTTCCAGCCGAGACGGTGAGAAGTTTCCGACCTTGCGTAAGGCGATTCGTCGGGTGACACAGAGTGATCGGCGCGGACTATTATGTGTCATTGACGCGCTTTATAAGGAAGATAATCCCGTCGCGCACAGCCTAGCGGATCATATCGACAGCATTAAGGATAGTCACTTGGGACAGCTACTTTTTTCTGATGGTACCACCGTTCAGTCGATCAGCCTGGATAAACAATTGAACATCATCCAAGTGGCAGATCTGGTACTGCCCGATGCCGAAACGGAATTTAAGGACTACACCACGGTAGAACTGTTGAGTGTCGCGATTTTAATGGTCATCAGCACCTTTGCCCTGGATTTTATTCACTCCGATCGCAGTGTGTTTAAGATCGTGGATTTAGATGAAGCGTGGAGTTTCCTGCAAGTCGCCCAAGGGAAGACCCTTTCCAACAAGTTAGTTCGAGCGGGCCGTGCGATGAACGCCGGGGTTTATTTCGTGACGCAAAACGCCGATGACCTGCTGGATGAAAAGATGAAAAACAACATTGGTCTCAAATTTGCCTTTCGTTCAACAGATATCCACGAGATAAAGAAAACATTGGAATTTTTCGGTGTGGACAAGGAGGATGAACATAACCAAAAACGTTTGCGCGACCTTGAAAATGGTCAATGCCTGATTTCCGACTTGTATGGTCGTGTCGGCGTGATCCAAATTCATCCGGTTTTTGAAGAACTGCTTCATGCCTTTGACACTCGCCCACCGGTTCAGAAGGAGGCGACCTAAATGCACTTAAAAAAGTGGGGGAGCATCGTCCGTACCCTTTTGTTGGTCACGGTCGGATCGCTCCTTTTCTTCATACCAATTGGGACATTCTCTCATGCGGCTGGTCTTGTTGATGAGACCGTTAGCGCGCAACATACCTATTCTCGCTATCCACTGAACAATTATCAACTCGATTTCTACGTGGATAATTCATGGGACTGGTTGCCGTGGAATTGGACGGATGGCATTGGAAAACAGGTGATGTACGGGCTCTATGCGATCACCAACTTTATCTGGACGCTCTCCCTCTACCTGTCGAACGCGACTGGGTATCTCGTGCAGGAAGCCTATTCTTTAGACTTCGTTTCTAAGACCTCGAACGCAATTGGAAAGAACATGCAGACATTGGCCGGGATTTCTCCGAGCGGCTTTCGAAGCTCCGGTTTTTATCCGGGGTTTCTACTCCTGTTTCTCTTAATCCTCGGCATCTACGTGGCCTATGTCGGGGTGATCAAGCGCGAAACCACCAAAGCGATGCACGCCGTGATGAACTTCTTGGTGGTTTTTCTTTTATCAACGTCTTTTATCGCCTACGCTCCGGACTATATCGGGAAAATCAATGACTTTTCGGCGGACGTCAGCAAGGCCAGCCTGTCGCTGGGGACGAAAATGGTCATGCCCCATTCGGAAAGTCGGGGTCAGGACAGCGCCGCCCTTATTCGGGACAATCTTTTTTCCATACAAGTACAGCAGCCTTGGTTGCTTCTGCAATATGGAAATTCTGATATGAAGAAAATCGGACCGAAACGGGTGGAAAAGCTGCTGGTGAAAAGTCCGGATGCCAACAATGGTCAAGATCGGGAAACGGCTGTCAAGGAGGAAATTGAAAAAGAGAGCAACAAGAACCTGACGCTTACGAAGACGACACCGCGTCTTGGGATGGTGTTCTTCCTGTTTCTGTTCAATATTGGCATTTCCATCTTCGTGTTCTTGCTTGCGGGGATTATGATTTTTTCACAGATCCTGTTCATCATCTATGCCCTCTTCCTGCCGATCAGTTTTCTGCTGTCGATGATCCCGGGCTTTAATGGCATGGGCAAGCAGGCGCTCATGAAGCTCTTTAATGTCATTATGACGCGGGCAGGCATTACCTTGATTGTAACGATTGCCTTTTCGATTTCCACCATGCTCTATGCCTTGTCCGGCACGTTTCCGTTTTTCCTGATCGCCTTCCTGCAGATCGTGACCTTTGCCGGGATTTACGCTAAATTGGGCGACCTCATGGGCCAGTTTCATTTGCAGGCAAGTGAGTCTCAGCAGATGGGACGCCGAATCATGCAACGGCCTTATCGGTTCTTCCATCGCGAGACGCAGCGATGGAAGCGGAAAATGGGGCGCTTTTTTACGGGCGGAGCAGCCGGTCCGGCAGCTGGTCCGGGGTCTAGGGCAAAAGCGTCACGATCTGGGGCATCTCAACGAACGCAAACCCGCAGCGAGCGTCCAACCCAAGAATCAACCTCTGCTTCGTTTCAAAAGAGGCCCCAACTTGAAGCACGTATCGGTTGGTCAGCCGGTGCAGGACAAGCGACCATGAAACGGAGCACGAACAATTCGAATGAAAGAAACAAGCAGACAGCGGCTGACTCCACGAATACCCGCCCAGTCTTGATTCAAGGGAAGAACGAAAAACGCGATGCAATGACCAAAAAGACAGAGAACACCCAAACCCGTACGGTGCAACGAGTGACAAGCAAAAAACAGAATCGTGAAGCGCAGCCCATGCAGCAGCGTCCGACGATTGCGCAACGCCGACTGGAATTTAACCGGACCCGTCAACAAAAGGCAACCGAACAGGATTTCGTTGAACGGCCTAAAACCAAATTAACAAAAGATAAACCAGCCAAGAAGCAAAAAACGGCAAGGCCTCATTCGGCACCTGCACGGTCTGTAATGCCTGATTCCACGCTGAAGACAAACAAAAGGACGATAAACTCAATCCACTCATTCAAGGATCAGGCGAAAAAAAGCCAAGCAAAAAATACCGAGCTCAATCGTCCGGTCGTCCAGATGCCAGATTCTACAGTACGCCAAGATCTCACCAAGCAGGATCTTAACAGGAGAAGCCCAGTTGCGACGCAGAAAGAGCACGCACCGACTCATCCAAACGCAACGCGACAACCGTTTACACCAAAAAAGAGCCGACAACTGGCCCCGATGATCAAAAAACAAGAGGCAACCCTCAGGCATAATCGGACAGAAACGGGTCAACAGACAAGGCAACGCGTGACTCGTAGGCAGAGAGGAAGCCAAAAATGAGATTAAACGTTTGGCTAATCTTCGGTGCCGTCTTCGCTATGCTGATTTCCCTACTAATTTTTGTCGCTGTTTTCATTTCAAATGAAGAGGATGGAGATGGCATCAGCAATGGGATCGATCTTGCAGGCGCTAATCTGTCACAGGAAGTACTGGCCCACCAGCCAATGGTGGAAAAGTATGCCAAGAAATATCAAATCGAGCGCTATGTCGGTGATTTGCTTGCCATCATGCAGGTGGAAAGCGGAGGTCGTGGCACAGATGTCATGCAGTCGATGGCCTCGACCGGACAACCTCAGCATTCCTTTACTGTGGAGAAGTCGATTCAGCAAGGGTGCAAATATTTTGCGGCTTTACTACAGTCTTCTAGGAAAAAAGGAGGCGACATCAATACCGTGATTCAGTCTTACAACTATGGAGGGAATTTCATCGATTACGTGGCGAGTCACGGTAAAAAATACACCTTTGAACTTGCGGAGAACTTTGCGAAAGAAAAATCCGATGGGGAAAAAGTTTCTTACACAAACCCGATTGCATTGAAGAAAAATAGTGGCTGGCGATACCGTTACGGGAATATGTTCTATGTCGCTTTGGTTTCGCAATATTTGACCGTGGCACATTTCGACAATGCCACCGTTCAGGCAATCATGAACGAAGCCTTGAAATATAAAGGCTGGCGCTATGTGTTTGGGGGAGACAATCCCAACACGTCCTTTGATTGTAGTGGATTGACGCAATGGAGCTTTGGAAAAGCGGGCATTAGACTGCCTCGGACAGCTCAGGAACAGTATGACGTCACGCAGCATCTTCCGCTATCGGAAGCGAAACCGGGAGATTTGGTTTTTTTTCACGATACCTATAATGCAGCTACTTATATCACACACGTCGGTATTTATGTCGGTAACAATCGCATGTATCAAGCTGGTGATCCGATTGGGTATGCCGATCTTACAACCTCATACTGGCAGAAACACCTAGTCAGCGCCGGTCGGATCAAAAACAAATAGAAAGGAAGATTTAAGCTATGAAAATAAGAAAAAAAGAAAAGCAGCTCAAGTCCCCAAAGATCCACGTGATGAAAGTCGGAATCCACAGAAAATGGGTCATTTTTCTGTGGATTCTGCTGATAAGCAGTGTTGCTTTTGGCATCTACAAAAATTTTACCGCCATCAATAGGCACACGGTTCATGAAACAAAAGTGATTGAAAAACAAGTGATAGATATCAACCCGATCGAAAATTTCATCAAAAACTTTGCCAAAGTCTATTATTCATGGAAAAACAACCAGAATGTAATCGACCAACGGACAGAAGCTCTCAAAGGGTATCTGACTAAAGAATTACAGGATTTAAACATCGACACCATTCGCAGGGACATTCCTACCTCTTCTTCAGTTAACGACGTGGAAATCTGGAAGGTAAGGCAAATCGATGAACACGAGTATGCCGTCATTTTTTCCGTTGATCAGCTGATAACGGAGGGCGACACAAAAAAGGCGGTGAATGCCTCTTATGAGGTGGGAGTCTATATGGATAAAGCCGGAAACATGGTCATCGTCAGAAATCCCACCATTTGCGAGATTCCTGTGAAGTCAGGTTATGAGCCAAAAGCAGTAGAAAATGATGGTACGGTGAATGGAGGTACGACAGAAGAAATCAACGTATTTTTAAAAACGTTCTTTAAACTATATCCTACTGCAAGTAAAGAAGAACTGTCCTACTATGTCAAAGACAATGTGCTGAAACCGATTGGCAAGGACTATGTCTTTTCAGAGATGATCAATCCGGTGTATCGGAAAGTGGGCAATCAAGTGCAGGTTTCAGTATCCGTGAAGTATCTCGATCAGCAAACAAAGGCGACGCAGATTTCACAGCTTGATTTGACTCTGCAAAAAGATAAAAATTGGATGATTGTTAAATAAAAAAATATTTCGGTTAGTTCAAAGAAGTTAAGCCATTTATCTCAGAAAAGTTAAAAATATCAGTAGAAGTATTGGATGAAAAAAAGAAGTTTAGCTTCTTGATTACTTTTTTCAATAAGTGCCTAATATTAACCCACCGGCTGCCAGTAGGTTTTTTCAGGACTCGGTGAAATATTCTCATACAGTCTTAATGGTTCAACTTCGTAGCATTATAAAAGAAGAGTTTATTCGGGCTGTCTTTTTGTCTTGACAGGAAAAATACGAGGGGAAATGAGAGAATGCATTTTTCTTTCGGGCTTTTTTTCTTTTTTTAGGTGGACTAAAGTATCTCTTAAAATCATTGCCAAAGGTACTGTTTTCAATTTCAGTAACCACCTTAGTAATGCTTTTTTTATGGTACAAAATGCTTTAAGGCGTTCATCATTGATAAACTAGGTATGATAAACTGATTCCGCATCTCGTATGTATTGTATTCTTCAATGATTTTATCGAGCTCTTTACTAGCCAACTGGCATACCTCCGTAGGAACTCTATAACCTTATTATAACGTAAGTACAAGCCCTGGAAGGGGAGACATCGCAGTTCCCAAATCTGACAGGGCATACGATTTATTTTCATCTTAAAGGGTATATTACCTGATGTGATTAATTTTATTGTGTCAGGAGTGATCAGCGTTGGCAATAAAAAAATTCTGCGTATCCTTTTTTTTATTAGTTCTTGTTGTGGCGTTAACTGGGTGTAGCACAAACCAGGGAACAAATGACAGTTCAAGCTCCATGAGCCATGATATGAATAGAGATCATGATCAGCACGCTATGTCGGATCGCGATGTTCCACAGGGCCTTGTGGCAACAATGAATCCTGAATTTAAAAAGGGGAGTAAAGTGACGCTGAAAACAGATCATATGTCCGGTATGATGAATGCTAAAGGAACGGTTGCCGGAGTTTATACTACTAATGTGTATACTGTTACTTATCATCCAACTAACGGTGGGAAGGTGGTTAGAAATCATAAGTGGGTTATCCAGCAAGAGTTACAGACTCACAACAAAGGACTTCTCAAAACGGGGACAAAGGTTAAGCTAAATGCCAGCCATATGCCAGGGATGATGGGCGCAGAAGCAACAATTGACAGTGCTAAGCAAACGAATATTTATATGGTCAATTATACTGATACTAAGACTGGAAAAGTGATAAAAAACCATAAATGGGTGACTGAAGATGAATTGATATCTCGATAATTCATCTATATTTTGATCATTATTCGTTCTTTCCTCTCCTTTTATTCAAGGTATACCGATGCTCATTTTGCAGATTTTAATTTTTCTATGAATTAGTAGCTACTCATGCAAAAAAGTGAGGGGGAAAGTCATATTGACTTTCCCCCTCACACTTATTTAAGACCTATCTCATGATCAGTCATCCAAGATCTTTTTCATTTTTTTGTATTCATCCTCTGTGATTTCACCTTGGGCAAATCGTTCTTTTAAAATCGCGTACCCTTGTTTATTGGTGTCTGAATGGTGATTCATTTTTTTAATTAGGGTAATCACTAGATAGATCACGGCAATAAACAGTGATAGTTGCACAAGCCATCCGATAAAACCCATACCTAAGCCAAAACCACTCATCATACCACCATTCCATCCCATCATATCTACCACCACCTTTGAGACTATTGTAACATGATCGTTTAGCCTCTAATTTAAGAATACTTACTCTGGTTTATTGTTACTCGAAGAACTTGGAACATAACTTGAATGGAAATCTGTATACTGGACCTCGGTTATCATCCCTGCGTTCGCGTGATGCAGATCGTGGCAGTGAAACAGCCAGTTACCCGGATTATCGGCCAGGAAGGCAACCTCATAAGTTTCACCCGGTTTTACATTCAACGTATCTTTGTAAATGGGGGAACCGCTGACCGGTTTGCCATTTTTGCTCAAAACCTGGAAAAAGTGGCCATGGAGATGCATTGGATGGTTATTCATATGATCACGATTGACCAGCTTGACCTTCACGCGATCACCCGTTTTAACCTTAATCGGATCTGTATTTGGGAAGGTTTTCCCATTGATCGTATAGATCATCCCATTATTGTTCATACCTGCATTAAGGTTCATGGTATAGGTGACGTCGTATTTTTGATTCAGCGTAAACTCAGGTTTTGTTTTAGACCCGTAGTCAGCAAAGTTTATAGCCGGCAATTGTGTGCTTGCATTAGGTTGATCGGTTGTAGCCTTGCTACCTTCGTAGTCAATTAAGGCCTTCATCCCGTTCGTACCCTTTGCTGTTCCATGATCTTCGATATACCATTTTCCCGGATTGTCCGCAGTAAAGGCTACATCATATCGTTCACCTGGTGCGATGGAAATGACCTGGTTTTTAACGGCCAGCGGATTGTTTATAGGTTGACCATCAGTTGCAATTACTTTAATGTTGTGACCATGGATATGAATGTTATGCGGGAGGTAGCCGGCATTAATGAAACGCAGCCGAACATTATCCCCTTTCTTGACCGTCAGAGGTTTAACCAGACTGCCGCTTTTTCCATTAATCGTGTACAAGTCGTACATGCTCATATTATCGGCCATCATATTCCCGGGCATATTCATGCCGTTGCTGTTTCCGCTATCTGAACTGCTGTTGTCCATATTATCCATATTCATTCCACTACTGCCACCACTATTTGAGCTGCCTTGATCTGAACCGCCCATATCCATGCCGGGCATGCTGCCCATTCCGGAATCTCCGTTGTTTTTATTGCTTTGACCCGCAGGTGTCATCGCTTTAATCTGACTGTTGATCTGATTTTTATCGGTCATCCATTCGTCCAGCATTAGGGTGTAATCCTTATCATATTTTTCTTTAGGATCTTCAACAATGAAGGCTCCATATAACCCTCGGTCCACCTGATTCACTGAATCCTGGTGAGAGTGATACCAATAAGTGCCTGCTTTGTCAGCAACGAACTCATAAGTGAAGCTCTTTCCTGGGGCTACCGCGTTTTGTGTGACACCTGGGATACCATCCATTTTATTAGGAACTGGATAACCGTGCCAGTGAATCGAAACGGGTGCAGAAAGCTCATTCTTTAAGGTGACACGCACTTTCTGGCCTTTTTGTACATGAATTTCCGGTCCGGGTGCTGATCCGTTAAACGTCCAAACTGGGACAGTAACGCCGTTGCTCAATTTTTGTGTCCCTTTTTCGGCAACAAGCGTAATATTTGGCCCTCTCAATATTTTGGGTGATTCTGAAGCAGCTGATTCGCTGCTCGCAGCCTGCTTGTTGGCTGTTTTGTTGCTATTTTCTGTAGTCGCAGAGCACGCAGTAATGATGAGTAGTGTGAAAATTGCCAGTGCGACGAAAAGAAACTTTTTCATGGGTACACTCTCCTTATCTCGTTTCCACAAGTGTATCGAACAAATGTGGAGAAACTGTGAAGATTTATAAATACTCAATAAAAATAAAGTTTAAATCAATGTATCTAGAGATCGTAATGATCAAGAAATCTATAGCTATTAAATGTTAAATATAAAAGGCAGAGATCGTATCATTCCTTAGAACTGAGGGAATAAGGAAACCTGATGTTTCTCTGATTTTCCATTTCTATTCGTGCTTGTTCGCAAATGATTTCAAAAAAGATATGATATTTTTCATATCCTAACAAAAACTACACATCTGTTTATTAGAATAAATGAGACCAAGGGATAAGCAGTGCCTTCATTTAATTACGAAAAGCCCCACGACTAGGTATAACAGATCGCACAATTTATCATTTGACACGTATACCCCCCATGGGTATAATAAAGCTGAAAGAAGATGGCAGGAGCTGCTAACCTGAATCTTTAGTTGGAATAAATACAAATCATTTATTCTGGGGGTTCACATTGACTTCTGGATGAACGGATATAAGGGGATGAAATGGATGAGTTCAAAGGCAATGCAGATTGGGATTACAGGGATGACCTGTGCTTCCTGCTCGACAAGGATTGAAAAATCGCTCAATAAGATGGATGGCGTCGAAGCGAATGTCAACCTCGCATTGGAAAAAGCGAAGGTGACCATCCATGAGGAAAAAGCAAAACCCACGGACATTGTACAAAAGATTGAAAAGCTGGGTTACGGCGTGCGAACGCAAAGGTTGGATACGGATATTCTTGGTATGACCTGTGCCTCTTGTGCCGCGCGTATTGAAAAGGGATTGAGCCGTATGGCTGGCGTGGTTTCAGCTCAGGTTAATCTAGCGACTGAGTCCGGAACTGTGATCTTTCAGCCCGGGATCACCGAACCTACTGCGATTTATGATCAAGTCAAGAAACTCGGTTACAAGGCTGTCCCGAAACAAGAACAGGCGACGGACGAAAAAGAGAAGGAACTTAAAAGAAAGCTGCAGAAACTGGTCTTGTCCGCTGTTCTTTCGCTGCCGTTGCTTTACACCATGATTGCACACTTGCCCTTTAACACAGGCCTACCGATCCCTCAGTTGCTGATGAATCCATGGTTCCAGCTCATCTTGGCTGGTATTGTGCAGTTCTACATTGGCGGCCAGTTTTATATCAGTGGTACAAAGGCTCTATTAAATAAGAGTGCCAATATGGATGTTCTGGTTGCACTGGGTACGAGTGCTGCTTACTTTTATAGCGCGTTCGAGACACTCCGTTATCAGTTTGGCGGACTCACCAGTCCTGAGCTGTATTTTGAAACGAGTGCGATTTTAATTACGCTTGTCCTGTTGGGTAAATATTTTGAATCACGTGCAAAAAGGCGGACGACTGCGGCGATTACTGAACTGATGGGACTGCAGGCCAAAGAGGCGACAATCATTGAGGACGGGAAGGAACGAAAAGTACCGATCGATCAGGTTGCTGTCGGTGATTTGTTACGTGTCAAACCTGGAGAAAAAATACCTGTAGATGGTATCGTTGTCAACGGCCGTTCTTCTGTTGACGAATCAATGATTACTGGTGAATCCATCCCTGTCGAAAAAGGAAAAGATGACAAAGTAATCGGCGCAACGGTGAATGCAAATGGAACGCTGACCATGAAGGCTGAAAAAGTAGGGAAAGATACGGCACTTGCCGGGATTGTCAAGATTGTTGAGGAAGCCCAGGGATCAAAAGCACCGATCCAGCGGCTCGCTGACAGTATCTCGGGTATCTTTGTCCCGATTGTGATCGGTATTTCGGTGCTGGCATTTCTTGTCTGGATTCTGTTTGTCACTCCCGGTCAGTTTGCCCCAGCACTGATTGCGGCTATTAGTGTCCTTGTGATTGCCTGCCCTTGCGCTTTAGGCTTGGCAACGCCGACATCCATCATGGTTGGAACCGGCAAGGGGGCTGAGAACGGCATTCTTTTTAAAGGAGGTGAATATCTCGAAACAACCCAAAGTCTGCAGGCTATTCTGTTCGATAAGACGGGGACAATTACTAATGGTAAACCGGAAGTTACTGACATTATTGCACTGAATGGCGCAGCAAAAGAAGAACTCTTAACGCTTGCTGCTTCAGCAGAATCAGCCAGTGAACATCCGCTGGCGCAGGCGATTGTTACCTATGGAAAGCAAAGCAGCCCGGATCTCCCATCACCGGATCAGTTCAAAGCTCTTGCCGGTTATGGTATTAAAGCAACTGTTTCCGGGAAGGAAATAGCAATCGGCACACGGCGGCTGATGAAAGAGGGAGACATTTCTTATTCTGAGACTGAGGAACGGATGAAGAAGCTTGAATCTGAAGGGAAAACGGCAATGTTTGTTGCCTACGATGGCAAGCTTCAGGGTATTATTGCCGTTGCAGACACGATCAAGACATCTTCGAAGCAAGCCATTGAAGAATTAAAGACACGTGGTCTTTCGGTGTATATGATTACGGGCGATAATGAGCGGACGGCTCAGGCGATTGCCAGACAGGCAGGCATTGACCATGTGTTTTCCGAGGTTCTTCCCGAGGAAAAAGCAGCTAAAGTGAAAATTCTGCAAGAAAAGGGACTGAAGGTAGCCATGGTTGGTGATGGAATAAATGACGCTCCGGCATTGGCTACAGCAGATATCGGCATGGCAATTGGCACTGGAACAGACGTGGCAATTGAGGCAGCTGATATCACATTGGTCGGTGGCGATCTGCTTCATATTCCAAAAGCGATTGATTTGAGTCGGAAAACGATGCGGAACATTCGTCAGAACTTGTTCTGGGCACTGTTCTATAATACGGTTGGCATTCCAGTGGCCGCACTCGGCCTGCTTGCGCCTTGGGTAGCCGGCGCTGCCATGGCCTTTAGTTCCGTATCCGTCGTGACGAACAGTTTACGTCTGAAACGGGTCAAAGTCTGAAATTGAAAGGTTTTTTGACTGAGAAGCTGTAGAGCATCAAAAAAGATGAAAAGGAGATTGACGACTTATGGCAAAAACGAAGCTTGATGTTAAGGGTATGATGGGAGACCACTGCAAGAATCTGGTGACTCAAACACTGAAGGGTCTTGATGGGGTATCTGCTGTCTCTGTTGATCTTAAAACTGGTGAAGCTGCTGTCGACTATGATGAAACGAAAGTACAATACGACAAAATGAAAGAAGCTGTCGAAGAACAAGGATACGATGTTGTTGGACAGCACTGACGTTTAAATCTGTCCATTCATCTTTAAATAAAAAATTTTCAGTGTAAAAAAGGAGATTGAAACGATGGCAAAGACCACACTTGATGTAAAAGGTATGCATTGCGGACATTGTAAAGCCTCGGTTACAAATGCTTTAAAGGGATTAGATGGTGTATCTGACGTTTCTGTGGATCTTGAAAAAGGTAAAGCGTCAGTTGAATATGATGATGCAAGGATTCAGTTCAGTAAGATGAAGGAAGCAGTTGAAGAACAAGGATACGATGTTGTCGGACAGAATTAATTGTTAAGAAGTGCCTCGCCCGAAATGGGTTAGAGGCACTTTTTTAATATCATAAAAGAAACAAGACAATGAATTAAAGTAAAAAAACGGGTAGCTTTGATTCTGCATTCCCTGGAAAGTTATAACAAGGCGTCTGAGAACCCGCATCAGTAAAGGATGTCTAACATAATATCCTTTTTACATTGATATAAGAGCATAATATATCTTGCTGAGCTAAGAACTGTTGAAAAAAGCAATCCACGACAGGAGCACAAACGTGTGGATTACTTTTTTTGATTCATGCAGTGTAATGATCGCTTAACGATGAAAATGGTGATTTAGTTAATGTGGATCATATTGGAACGTCAGTTTGAGAGATTACTTGCTTCTGTGAGATAACAGCTTGGGCTACAATTACGTCTTCTCCATCAAATGTGCTTGATGGAGATCCATACAATTTATAACCTTCATCAAGCAATTTAGAAATTCTCTTACAAAAATTTGCATCATCTTTTCCTGTGATTAGATGATATCTAAGCTCATTCTCCAAATGAACACCTTCTTACCCTTGCTTTTTATTGTATATGTTGAGACGAATGAAGTCTAGGAGTCTGTCCGACGAAACAAAAGCCTTCAGAAATAGGCATTAAAAAATGATTGTTAGTTTACTTTTTAATGCTTAACAAAGTAATCCCCGAACAAAGATCAAAAACGCATAAATTACGTTCGTGTTCTAATGACTAATATTTTTCGTCGGACAGACTCCTAGGAACGTACTTCATTGTCTCATTATTAAATTGTCTTGCGACATAAACCTGGGGACTCGACCTGCAGTAACCATATAACCGGTTCAAAGGTATATGCTTCTTTCAAACGACTAATTATATAAGGAAGCCTATTCAAAATTATCCAGTTACAATCGGTTTAGGTTCGACGTGGACATTAACCTCATAAATCCCATATTTTTTGATCAATACCTGCTCAACTTGGGTTGAGATTTCATGAGCATCTGTTAGTGCAGAATTATGATCAACGATAATGACAAGATCAACAACTGCATTATTACCGTAATTTCTTGCTTTTATATTCCTAATTTCTTCAACTCCATTAACGGACAAAATTGATTTTTGATAAGCGTTAATCTTTTTTTCATCGAATCCATCAGACAGGTTATAGGAGGATTCTCTAAAAATATCCCAGGCTGTCTTACAAATAAGGATTCCTACGGAAATAGCGGTCAGTATGTCAAGCCAAGGAAGATTAAACTGGGAACCAAATATTCCAACGGATGTTCCGATGCTGACCCAAGCGTCTGAGAGATTATCCGTTGCTGCAGCCATAACCGATAGACTATTTGTTTTTGTCGCCAGATTTTTGTTATATCGATAAACAAAAAACATTACAGCCGCACAAAACAGCCCTGTCCAAGCAGCAATAATATCAGGTGCTTCTTCATTCCTTTGGAACATGGATAAAATACCGTCGAGCAACACTTGTAATCCTACAGCCATCATGATAAAGGAAGCGACCATGGATGCTATGGTTTCGCTTTTCCAATGACCGTAGAGATGATCGCTGTCAGCTGGACGCTGAGATAGTCTCAATCCAATGAGTACAGCAAGGGAGGCAATAATGTCAGTTGAATTATTTAACCCATCAGCTCTAAGTGCTTGTGATCCAGTCGAAAAACTGATAAAGAGTTTTAAACTTGATAAGCAGAGATACGCAACAATGCTGATGATTGCTCCTCGTTCTCCACGCTTTAAGTTCATGTATTTTTCTTGTATCATGTTAGCGCCTTCTTTCCAACCATTCCGTTCATCTTAACAACCCAAACCCATGTGTGTCTACAGCAACCATTTTTGATGATGATACAAAATTAATTGACATGAAAAAGTGTTGCCCAACGCTAACAATAGCGACCGTTCTGGCACATTCTTAAGCTTTAATAAATCTGTAAAATGATCATTTCCTTTTATGGAAAGCTAGTCTGACAAGAAAAAATACAATTGAAATTGACAAATCAATTGTATGAGATATAATTTAATTGAACATATGATCATACGTTCATGTGTATGATCATTAAAGATAATTAACGCAAGTGATTACAAAGTTGAATAAACGAGGGGGCATAAAAATGTCAGATTTTTTTGAGCGTTTATTTGGAGATCGCGACGACGATCATCATGGAAAACACCACGATCGCCGTAGATATGGTTATCGTGGTGATAATCATCATGATGAAGAGCATGACCATCGTCGCAACGACCATTATAGTGATTATCCACCCTACCAAAACGACAGACCCAACGTTTTTCACAATGATTCCCGTGTAATTGTCTGTCAAAAATGCGGTGCTTCTAACAGTGCTACCGCCAAGTTTTGTTATGAATGTG
>Ga0334901_1000763_pt1 | contig 40177 bp, 41 predicted proteins | sample GraSluR3_MG_3_FD_207216 | JGI IMG/M metagenome (GOLD analysis project Ga0334901, IMG submission 207216) | Sludge microbial communities from methane-producing bioreactor in Wageningen University, Netherlands - Granular Sludge_15_08-R3 | ecosystem: Engineered > Bioreactor > Anaerobic >...
ATAGACGGAGAAATTACCCTTATTGAATCGAAAAACGTAAAAATAGAGGTTTTTTCTCTGAATAAGCGGAAAAATTACCCTTATTTACAGGCAAAACTAACGCCATGGTGCATATAACCGGAAAATCTCCACTTATTTTACTCGTTACTTAATGAAGGACCGGGCGCTTTTTGCTCGGTTTTTCTTATGAACGGAACGGATACATTTAGTCATTAAGTACGATGATGTTCATGGAGCGATATCAAACATGATGTGTATTTGTGACTGATACGCATATTTTCTTGCGCATAGGAGAGAATGTCTTTGATGATTCTGAACGGAAAAAGAAAGGTGGATGATCCGCATGGAGCAGCAGAACAAGAATTTTTCAGACGACACCTCATCCTTGTGGCGGGATACGGTACATCTGCCGGTATTCAGCTCATTGAAAGAAAATAAAACAACCGACACACTGGTTGTCGGTGCCGGTATTACCGGAATTACAGCAGCGTACATGCTCGCAAAAAGCGGTGTTCCGGTTATGTTGATTGATGCTGATCGTATTGCCGGAGGTACGAGCGGCAATACGACCGCGAAGATCACAGCGCAGCATGGATTAATTTATGATCATCTCATTCGTACCATTGGCGAAGAAAAAGCGGGGCTCTATTACCAAGCAAATAAAGAGGCACTTCATTGGATGGGAAAGCATGTGAGCGACCGCGGTATTCAATGCGATTATGAAATCCAGCCGGCAGTTGTTTACGCGACGACAGAACAGGAAGAAAAACAAATTGAGAAAGAAAAGGAGGCTTACGATCGGCTTGGAATTTTGGGATCAATGGCGCATTCAATTGATCTCCCCTTAGAAATCAAAAACGCGATCATCATGCCTGGACAGGCGCAGTTTCATCCGCTGATGTATCTGCATGAACTGCTTGCAGATCTTGTGAAATTAAATGTACCCATTTTTGAAGAAACATTGGCAACGGATATACAAGACCCGAAATCTGAGCCGCTTGTAATGACCAAGCAAGGGTTCGGAATACGCTGTCAGCATGTGCTGACCTGCTCTCATTTTCCTTTCTACGACAACCGTTTTTATTTTTCTCGTATGTTCCCGGAACGCTCCTACTTGATTGCTTGCGAGACAGCCGGTGATCCTCCTGATGGAATGTATATTAGTGCTGGCGCGCCGAAGCGTTCCATTCGCGGCTTGCGTCTTAACCACAAGAACTATCTTTTAATCGGCGGTGAAAATCATAAAACAGGGCGCGGCGAATCAATGGCTGTCCATTACCAGCGACTAGCAGAGTTTGCCTCCGTGCATTTTGGATTGGAGACGGCGGCAGCACATTGGTCTGCCCAAGATTTCACGACATTGGATCAAGTCCCTTATATAGGAAGACTTGCAAATAATAATCCGCGTATTTTGGTTGCCGCAGGTTTTCATAAGTGGGGAATGACCACAGGTACGTTAGCTGCCCAACTCATGACCGACTTGGTTTTGGAACGTGTTAATTCCTATGCGGAGCTGTTCAGCCCCGCTCGGTTTGAAGCGGCTCCAATGCTCGCAAGCTTCCTCGTTGAAAATATGAAAACCGCCGGACAGTTGATTAAGGGAAAGGTCAGCAAACCTGCGCCTCTTGACGATCACTTGCAACGGGATTGTGGCATGATCGCATCGCTTCATGGACGAAAGGTCGGCGCGTACCGCGACAAGCACGGGGACTTAACTGTAGTTGATGCGACTTGCCCCCACATGGGCTGCGAAGTAAACTGGAATCAAGACGAGCGGACATGGGATTGCCCTTGCCACGGCTCGCGCTTCAAAGCCAATGGAGAAGTGCTCGACGGTCCGGCGAAAGAATCATTAGCATTGCTTTTTTCGGAGTCTGATCATCAAAGCAAAACACAGAATACCTAAAAATGGGAGTGTTAACTATGGGCATTATCGAAATCATGGCTGAAGAGAAAATTCAGGAAGGCTTAAAAGCAGGTGCGTTCGACCATCTTCCGGGTAAAGGAAAGCCGCTTGTGCTTGAAGATCTGTCGGCGGTGCCGAAAGATCTGCGTGCCGGTTACAAAGTGTTGAAAAATGCCGGCATGCTTCCTGAAGAATTGCAAATTAAAAAAGATATGGTCACACTGAATGACTTGCTCCAGTGCTGTGAAGATGATAAGGAGCGCGACCGCCTGAATAAGCAGCTGCGCTATAAACAATTAAAATTCAACCAATTGATGGAAAAACGTTCGATCGCCCATTCATCAGCTTTTCAGAGCTATCGTACGCGCATTTTCAATCGGCTTCATTTCTTCTGAAATACTTATTTTTTCTTCCAGATTGTCAGAAGCGGTCCACGATTCCCATAAACAGGATCCTGTTTTGGTTTTCCAACCTTGCTAATATTTTTCTTGAATGTCGGAGTTTCTTTAGTTTGTGTATCATAATCCTGTCCGTTCGGGTATCCGCCGGCAATGGAAAAATCGCTGCTTGCAGAGAGCCTTTTATGCCCAGTTCCTGCGGGAAGAACAAGTACATCACCAGCCGACACTTTGAGTTTTTTGCCCTTCTCTCCGCCAATCATCAGTGTTGCATGTCCTGAAATAACACCGAGTACTTCATGAGATGTGCTGTGAAAGTGATGAAAAGGAAAGACACCGTCGACCCAGTTATTGCCCCAATTGTTTTTCTTGAAAGTGTTCACAATCTGCCCGGTCCTTCCTTTAAATGCACCGGGATAAACCAAGACCTGAAAATACGGATTGTTGGGAATGGTTCCGTCATCTTTAAATGTGTAAGTTTTCACTTTGACGAAGTTGTTTTGTCCTTGTGGTTCGTGCTGCTCAGAAACTGATGTCTTCGCTTTGTCTGCTGAATGAGTGTTTGAGGCTGAATTGCTTCCGCAGGCGGAAAGAATCAGGAGCGGAGCAATACCGGCTATTTGAACCCATTTCTGCATGATGAATTCCTCCTTCGATAGGATTTACCAATTAGTATAACACCCCGAATATTTTGATAATAATGATCTGCTTGCAAGCACTTTTTAAATATCTTCAGTTTAGTAGCTTTCTAAGATTGGTGATAGATTGACGATTTTATTGGTCAGAGTGTGAATGTTTGCGTTCATCTCAGCGTCCATCAAAAAAAAACATGAACTTTTGTCAAGTATTCTATTAAAGAAGCAAATCTAATATTGTAATAAAAAATAGATTGCTGTATAGTTAAATTAACCTAATACTTTAGAAAGAAATCTTTTTTCTAAAGGGCAAAGCTACTGAAAAGTAGTGACGCAAAGTCACAGATCTAAGGCGAATATTCGCTAGGATGGCTGGGCCGCCGTATTTGATTATCAAACGTAAATGAGAGGAGATTTTTTTATTATGCGTTTTTTTAAGCATACTTTAGTAGGTTTATTGATTATTATTCTATCCCTGACAACCGCCTCCATATCAAACGCGGATCAGTCGAAGTCAACTGCCGGCTCAACGAAACAATCCCAACCAGTTGTTCAACAGAACGAGTCGATTACAAGCGGTGTTGAAGCAAAAACGGTCAAGAAGCATGCAAAGAAAAAGGCGAAAAAGCCTGCAGTTAAGAAAAGTATTAAAAAGAGCGTAAAGAAAAAATCGATAAAGAAGACCGTAAAGAAAGCAAAGAAGTCAGTTAAGAAGAAAAAGACGGTTAAAAAAGCAGTAAAGAAAGCAGTTAAGAAGACAGCAACGGTACATAAGGCTGCTGTAAAAAAAGCGCCGGTAAAGACAGCAGCAAAAGCACCAGTTAAAGCTGCTGCGCCAAAGGCTCAGACAACTGCTCCCGGTCAATATAATGCATCAGTGGAACAACAGATTGTCTCGCTTGTAAATAATGTTCGCGCACAAAATGGACTGCAGGCACTTCAAGTAAAGCCGGAACTTCAAAGCTTTGCCCGTCAATGGAGTCATCAGCAGTTTAGCAAAAGTGCAATGAGCCACGGCATGATGAATTTCTCACGGAATACAATAGCAGGACAGAACGTGGCCTATGCTAAAGGTGATGTAAACTATTTCGGATGGGATCAGATTTGGAGTGCTCAAGCGACGATGAATGATTGGATGAATTCTCCGGATCATCGTGCAAATATCCTAAAGCCTCAATATAAATATATTGGTGTCGGAGTTGTCTATGGACAAAAGAACGGCAGCTCAGACGGTTGGGCTTTCTTTACACAAGATTTCTCTGATTAAAGTTCATGAATAGAAAAAAGCTCTGACATTGTCAGGGCTCTTTTCGTTTCGGTTACGGTTTCGCAGTGTAGATCTGTATGGCATCACGGAGCATTTCCGCAGCTCCTTTTGCGACATTGTTTTCGTAATACTTTGTAAAACGCGGATCATCGACGTACATTTGGGCAAGTCCTGCATGGGCTTTTTTTGAATAGGTTCCCTTTGGCCAAAAGAAGCTGAGCCATTGCCGGTGAAGATCCGCTGCTTTCTGAGCACAACTGCTCTCCGGATCATTCAAACTGAGTGCTTCTCTTAGATTTTCAAACATCTCATTTTGGATCATTACCGTTTTTTCATAATCTTCCTTGCTTATATTGGCGAATTGTTGATTGGACTTCTTCACTGTTTCTTCTCCGTATTTTTCACGAATCTCTTTACCGTATTTCTGTTCATTCTGATCGAGCATCTTCTTTTTAAAGCCTACAAATTTTTCTTGATCACTCATAACGGTCTCTCCTTTTTGCGAAGCGAGCGTTTTTTCAATCGTCGCGATCAGTTGATCAAGGCGCTTTTTCTCCGCAATTAATTTCTTACGCTGTTCAGTCAGGGCGTCCACTCGATTAAAATCGTCCGCAGATAAAATGTCAGATATTTCTTTGAGGCTAAATTTTAATTCACGAAAAAAGAGAATCTGCTGCAGACGATCCACTTGTTTTGGTCCGTAAATCCGATATCCGGAAGTGTTAATGGACTCCGGTTTCAGCAAATTGATCTTGTCATAGAATCGCAGTGTGCGTCCGCTTACGCCGGCTAAATCACTGAGCTGTTTGATTGTATAGTTCATGGAACCCCTCCTGACACCTTTACTTTACACCTTGACGCAGCGTCAACCTCAAGACTTTTGTTAGAAATTAATCTGATATTCATTTTGAATTAAATCTTACAAAATAAAACATAGTTTTGTCATCATCAGCATGCAGTGGTAGACTTGGGAGTGTTTTTATTGATGCGTATAAAGGAAGGTATTGGTGACATTCTTCAATCAGTTCCCTTGAACGGAGTGATCTTAGTGTTCAGTCATTCATTTCTCCAATTAAACACAATCTTTATCAGTATTATTATTGAAGCAGTCCCCTTCATCATTATCGGGGTGTTTATTTCTGCAATCATTCAGATGTTTGTTACCGATTCTTTGCTTGCGCGCATTGTACCGAAGAACAGAATAGGATCGGTCGTTTTCGGAACATGCATGGGTTCTCTTTTTCCTGCTTGTGAGTGTGGGATTGTCCCAATCACCGAGCGACTAGTGAAGAAGAAGGTTCCGCTGCATGCAGCAATCGCATTCATGCTTGCCGGTCCGATTATTAATCCAGTGGTGCTGTTTGCGACGTATATCGCTTTCGGAAGCAGCTGGCAGATGGTTTTCTACCGAGCTGGTCTGGCGATTGCGGTATCCATCGCCGTCGGAATTCTAGTTTCCTATTTATTTCCCGAAAATCAATTGAGAGACTATGTGGATAAAAAAATAGAAAAGTACCATCTTCACCATGATGGAGCCGCAGCTTCAGAACGAATTTCGTTTATAGAAAAATTCAAAGGTACAATGGATCATGCTATTGACGAATTTTTTTCCGTTGGTAAATATCTAGTATTTGGTGCATTTATAGCCGCAGCGATGCAGACCTATATCAAACAAAGTATTTTGCTCTCATTTGCCAATACACCCTTTACAGCTATTCTCGTCATGATGATACTTGCCTTTATTATGTCGCTTTGTTCTGAGGCTGATGCCTTTGTTGCCTCATCATTCCGAAGCACCTTTCCTCCGGGACCATTGACTGCATTTCTTGTGTTCGGTGCAATGGTTGATATTAAGAACTTGATTATGATGCTCTCGACATTTAAAAAGAAATTCGTCGCTGTGCTAATCACGCTGATTTTTGTCTGCGTGTTTGCAGGCGCGTTGCTCATTTAAGGAGGGGCCGGTCATGATTCGTTTTATCATTCTTTTTGGATTTGCCTACCTGTTTTTGCATCTGCATCTTACCGGAGACATCAGCAAATACATTAATATGCGCTATGGCTATCTTTCTTTTTCAATGATTTTCATCATTGGTTTTATGGCTGTCTATCAAATAGTGAAATGGAATGTCGAAGGTGGCAAGGTGCATGCGAAAGTGGAAGAAAAGCTATTTGGTCACGATCACAGTCATGAGAATAATACATGGTGGAAGAAAGGGTTAACCTATGCCCTCGTTGTCTTTCCACTCATTACAGGGTTGTTTTTACCCATCGCAACATTAGACTCAACGATTGTGCGCGCAAAAGGATTTCATTTTGCGGAAATTGACAATGATAAGGACCAGTACGCAAATCATCAAATTCTGAAACCGGACACAAGCCAATATTATGAGAGCAGCACCTACAAAAAGATGCTGAAGTCAGATATGGTAAAATACAGTAAGCCGAACTATTTGTATCTCAATGACGATAATTTTCTGCGTGCTCTTGAAGCGGTTTACAATTATCCTGGCGATTTCTCGAATAAGAAGATTTCCATTATGGGATTCGTCTACCATGGTGATTCCTTGGAGAAAAATCAATTGTTTCTATTTCGCTTCGGCATCATTCATTGTATTGCTGATGCAGGGGTGTTCGGCTTGATGGTCCAATTCCCGCACAATGTTGATTACAAGGACGACACATGGATGCGTGCTGAGGGAATGTTGACCGAAACTTATTATCAACCGTTTAAACAGACCATTCCTGTAATTAAAGTGACCAAATGGAAGCAGGTTGAGAAGCCGAAATCGCCTTATGCCTATCGGAAGTATTAATCGCCAAGCAGATTTCTTGAATATATTGCCTAAAATTACCTATAATAAAAGCTGTGAACTTGGAATTACCTGTTTGTTCGCTCCATATTTTGGACAGGTTCATTCCAAATGATAGTGAGGAGGATTTACATGGCAAAGAAAATTGCTGCAGTACTTGCAAATGATTTTGAGGATGTTGAATTCACGGGACCGGCAAAAGCGTATGAGGAAGCTGGTCACACAGTCACTGTTATTGGAAAATCTAAAGGCGAAGTAATTACCGGCAAACATGGTACGAAAGTGACGGCTGATGCTTCGATCGATGAAGTAAAATCAAGCGACTTTGATGCTTTATTAATTGCTGGGGGCTATTCACCGGATAATCTGCGCGACGACGATCGCTTTGTCGCATTCACAAAGGCATTTATGAACGAAGATAAAGGTGTTTTTGCAATCTGTCACGGTCCGCAGCTGCTGATTACAGCTGAAGCCATTAAAGACCGCAACATTACCGGTTACAAATCAATTGCAGTTGATTTGAAGAATGCCGGTGCAAAGTACAAAGATGAGGAAGTCGTCGTTTGCCACAATCTTGTGACGAGCAGGACTCCTGATGACATTCCCGCATTTAATCGCGAAAGCTTGAAGGTTCTCGCGTAAGACAGATGAATCAAAAACCGCTGTTCCCTGGTTTTACGGGGAGCAGCGGTTTTTAGTTGAATAAATAGGTTCCTTTTATCGTGAATCATTTAAATCGCATGTTTCGATTGTTTTCCGCAATTTTGCATTTGTCGTATAAATGTACGGGTGATGCTTAAGTTACTATGCTCATTTTTGCTAATCCAAGCTCGTGTTTGATGATCAAACTGTTGATGAGGCCGAACCGGCCATTCACCGCATACATCCATTCCTTCCACTAGTCTTTCTTCTATTAGTAATTCAAGCAGGGGATTGAGTTGGTCTATGGAAACGGTTCCTTGATTCCAATTTGTTTTTGCATCATTTTCAGATAGAACATCCTTGTCGATACTGACATAAATATGATCGGTTGTAAGAACGTTCAATAACTGTTCCGGTGTAGGAAACCGTTCTTCCGGAAAGAGGACAACCCGAGATCGTTGAGTTATATGTCCCATCAATGCTTCGTTCAAATCGGGACCAATGATGACGACTTTTTGGAGATTTGCAAGCTGGGAAAGCGCATGACGCACCCATGAACCGCATGAGAGCAACGAGTCGATTCTTCCTTCCTGCAGATCCGTGTGATGATCAAAGAGAACCAGTGAGAAGGGATGATGGATGTTCTTTAATAATGCGAGTGTTGCATAGTGATAGTTCCCGCTGCCCCAGAAGGTCAAACCATGATCAGGAACAGTACTTAATTTGTCGCAGATGTGAATGAATGCTTCAGGCGAGCAGTAGAGGTGCGTACCGCGAAGCTGACTGAAATCAATCCAATGATGCGGCGATGCCGCAAGCAGCTGCGGTTGTGATTTATATGAGTTGTCAAAATTGCAGAATGTGATATCATGATGCAACAAAGTCATGCGCAAACACTTCTTTCTCGAATCAGTAAAGATCACAATAAATAAAACGTTTCCATTTTCTATTTTAATGCAATCTATGAAAAAATGAAACTGAGAAAGGCAAGGTTCCGCACGAAACGGTATAAGAAAAGACGGGGGCGAGAGCATGCGCGCATTGCTTGTTATTGATGTTCAGCAAGGATTTGTTGATTCAGGCGATTTCGAGAAAGTCATCAATCGCATTGACTACTTGGTACATAGATTTAAACATAGCCATGAACCGATTTTCTTCATTCGTCATAAAGATGAAAATACGCACAGTTTAATACAAGATGGTTCGCCCGGCAGTGCCATCTGCCGCAAACTTGCTCCTTATGCTACAGAGATTATTGATAAAAATCTACCCAGTGCTTTTTACCGTACGGGTTTAAAAGAGAAACTGCGAATAGCAGGTGTTGATGAAGTGGTATTGTGTGGATTTAATGCGGAATATTGTATTTTCTTCAATTCTGCTGCAGCTTTTGAGCATGGGTTCAAGGTGCGTGTGATTGAGGATGCATGTGCCAGCGTTAATACAGGGAAAACTTATGAAATGAATGATCTTGATATTCCCGATTTCATCTGTACGGTTCTGTACAATTCTGGTGAGGTCACTGTGAATGAACTTCAGGAGTTTTTGGCTGGGATGAATGCAGAGCACAGTTAAAGGCAGTTATTCATTATTAGTGCGTTAGAATTTCGTTCAGTAAGCCGTTATAAAAAAATAGAATTAACAAAAAATTGACAAATAGATAGATATTCTTCCATTTTTTATCAATTTGTTTTATTATGACAGGTACAGGTCATGTAGACCTGAGTAAGAAAACGCTTTGTGCCTGAGTTAAGGAACAAGCGGCTCTTTTTGTTTTTCTTGGCAGTCACTTAATCTGATCGTCATCCTTGGGATGCTGATCGGACATGTGACTGTTTTTTGTGGCGAATCAATGCAGTAAGAAGTAAGGTTATAGGCAGCGATCCTTATTGGCCCTTTTGAACGCTTAGGATTACAGTTTCATTTACGAGTCAGAATTATCTGATTATGAAGAGATTGTTAATTTATATATACAGAAAATTAATACTTTCTTTTCGTCCATTCTTGCTATACTTAGTTCATTAGGAGGCGAATCATGATGAAAATTTTGTTGTCGGGAATTGCTGTCGGCCTTTTGTTACTGCTGCTCGGCATTGTTACACCTTACCACGATACTATTTTAACGGTGGCATTTAGCATCGCAGTTGTTTGTCTCATCCTAGCCGGCATGTTTGTAGGTGCGCTCATTAGCGGAGATCGCAATCGAGCAAATGTTGCAAGTGAAAGTAAAGAGGATTCGAACAATCGCTTGAAGACAGGTTGGCTTTTCTTTTCATTCGGTATACCACAGCTTGTAGTATGCATTTTATTATTTTTTATATTTCCTTAACAATTTGATTTAATAAATTAATACCATGCGTCGCACTGCGATAACTTCCTTCTTTTACAAACCTAATGAATACATAGAATTGATCAACTTGCTCCGCACAATACGGAGAAGTACTGTTTTGATTTTGCCTCAGTCAAAGTTTTCCAACCCCTCTCCGTTATTATCTTTTTGAGCTGCAGGCTCTTCTTAATTGAGTATCCTTATATAACAAGTGAGTTGGAAATTTCACCATCTCACTGTCTAGTTTCAACAAACCTCATGGGCAGACCGATCGGCAGGGAGTGGGCATCTTCACCATGACCGAGCTGCTCGGTCTTTGCTAACGGCAAGTGACAGCGTTCAGTGATTTCAAGCACGAGCTGTTCAATTGAAGGCTCAGATGATTTTGCCTGCATGGCAGAAAATGTGCCAAGTAATACACCCGAGCACTCGTTAAAGAATGATAATTGATCGAGCTGAGCAAGAAGTGAAGCCATACGTGCAGAGCCGCCTCCGAGCGCTTCCAGAAAAATGATTTTGCCGGCAGGATCAGGAAGAAAGTTCGTACCTGCAAGCTTTAGAAAACAACGAATGTTGCCGCCAATAACAATGCCTGACATCTGATTGCCGCGTAACCATCGCACGTTAAAGGTCGGAACTGATGCATTACCCATAAAGGCGTGTTCAAAGATGGTGCGCTGCATCTTGGCAAAGCCGCCGGCAAGATTTTTAATGCGATAATGATAGGCAGGCAATCCCGTTCTGGCATAAATCGCATTATTGATCACGGATAAATCGCTGATACCTACAAACGGAACAGCTGTTTCGCGAAGGGCATCGAAATCGAGAAAAGGCAAGATCTGATTGGCACTGTCACCTCCCGACACATCAAATACAGCTTTGACTTCTGAATCGCGAAATAGGCGAAGGAGTTCAGAAGCACGAAGCTGAGGAGATCCACTGAAGGGTGAATGTGCGCTGCGATAAATGGTTTTAGCAATCTTGACTTTCAGACCCAGTTGATTCAATTGCTGTTCAATTTTGTTTAAGACGGAATGATCATCACGGCAGATTCCATCCGAACACGAAATCAAACCAACCGTATCTCCGCGTTTTAATACAGACAAATCGTTCAACCCCTTAAACAGTTATTATTTTAACCCTCTTCGACGCAAGCCTTTCGGGTAGAAATTTTTCAAGGTTCCTGCAGCTGCTTTTCCCCAGCCCAGTGGAAATCCGTCAATCGTTACAACAGTCCAGCCCTTGCGGCTGTCATTTAAAGGCAATGTTTCACCGCGAAGATATTGATCCCACTCTTTACCCGAATAAGTTAACGGCATTTGGTTGTTAAATGATTCTACAGACAGTGCGAGCGCAAGCGCGTGATTGGGCTCAAAACGATTCTTCTTCTGCTCGCCTAAATGCAGGCCAGCTCGAACAATTTTCAACTTGTCAATGTTTGGACAGCCATCAGGAAGTAAAAAGAGCTGGTTGCCGATAAAATGAAAAAGTCCGGTTAATTTCTTGGTCAACGTGCTGTTCTCGAATACTCGGTAGTCCTTTAACAAATTCTCTTTGACAGATGAGGCTGTTGACTGTTTGCACGTCGAAGCATCTCCGTGCTTGCACAGCTTGGCGGCAAAATGACCTTCACCGCGCAGTTTATGCGGCCACAACCTTGCCGTTCTGGATAGTTCAGATCTTTTGGTATCCGACCAATCCGGGCGGCCGTCGGCTACACCAGCTGTTTTATTAATAGGTAAAAGTTCAAGATCAGGATGCTTTTCAAGAAAGGCATCAATCATTTGTTCATCCTCTTCCGGTGAAAAGGTGCAGGTTGAATAAACGAGAATACCATCAGTGCGCAGCATGACATAGGCTTGTTCCAGAATTTGTGCCTGTAAATTTGCACAGTCCTTCACATGCTGCGGACTCCAATACTGCATGGCTTCCGGATCTTTTCGAAACATTCCTTCACCGGAGCACGGAGCATCAACGAGAATTTTGTCAAAATAGCCCGGGAAATAATGAGCCAAACGCTCGGGCATTTCATTCGTAACGACGCTGTTGGCAACACCCATTCGCTCAATATTCTCAGAAAGTATTCTTGCTCTCTTCGGATAGGGTTCATTCGAGATCAAGAGACCTGTATTGTTCATCATGCCAGCCAGCTGTGTTGATTTTCCGCCAGGAGCGGCGCATAGATCGAGTACACGCTCCCCAGGTTGGGGATTGAGTGTCTGTGCAACAAACATTGCGCTTGGTTCCTGAATGTAGTAAACACCGGCTTGATGAAAGGGGTGCTTTCCAGGTGCGTCCGATTCTCTATAATAAAAACCATTCGAACAAAAAGGGATCTGCTCCAGCAGGAATGGTGTACTTTTTGTTAGTATATCCGAACTGATCTTTAATGAGTTGGTGCGCAAACCGAATGCTCGATGATGATTATAGGTTTCAAAAAAAGCGTGCGCTTCATTTGGACCCAATAGCTCGCTCATTTTGTTCGTAAAAGTTTCCGGTAAATCGATCAAGAAAAATCCTCCTTGTTAGAAAAGTCTCTCTGTTATTCGGCAGATATGGGAATATGATGAAACGAGCGCACATCAAACAATCCCGTATCCGTAAGTTTCAAATCCGGAATAACAGGCAGACTGAGAAATGAAAGGGTTAGAAAAGGGTTGAACGATTCGGAAACGCCAAGAGATGTTGCCGCCTGTCTCAACTTTCTTAATGCCTGAGCTACCTTTGTTGCCGGCGTATCAGTCATTAATCCGGCGATCGGCAGGGCGAGTTCGGCAAGTATTTTTCCGTCATTGACGACAACCATACCTCCGTCCAGTTCTCTCAATCGATTTGCTGCGACGATCATGTCTGAGTCGCTGCATCCGGTGACGACTAAGTTATGTGAATCGTGTGCGATCGTTGTTGCCATGGCGCCGGATTTCATCTCAAATCCTTTAACAATCGCCAAACCAATGGTACCTAGGCCTTTGTGCCGTTCAATAACGGCTAATTTTAAATAATCGCTGTCCGGTGAACATGCGAAGCAGCCGTTTTTGACCGATACCTTTTCAACCAGATCACGCGTCACAAGGCTGTTCGGAATAATTTCAATGACGTGCGCTTTTTGTGCAGATCCGAGTGGAATAGCAAAATTATTTGGTGAAAGCTTAGGCCATGTGAGCGGATGCTTCTCTGCTCCTATGGAAGAATTTGTATGTTCTTGAATAGTATGTCCTTGTTCAGCGACAAGCTTCCCATGGGCATAGACCTGCTGAATGGAAAACTGATTTAAGTCGTCAAGAAGCAGAAAATTAGCCTCATAACCTGGAGCAATGGCGCCTTTTTCACGGAATCCATAGCATTCGGCCGCGTTTAACGAGGCCATCTTGATACAGGTGATCGGGTCCAAGCCATGTTTAATTGCCAGACGCACATTATAATCAACGCTGCCTTCTTGTATCAGGTCGTCTGGATATTTATCATCCGTGCAGAAGAGGAAGCGGCGGCTGTTGGTTTCATTGACAAGCGAAATCAACTGCGGCAAGTCTTTGGCGACCGTGCCTTGGCGAATCATAACGTAAAGCCCGCGTGAGAGTCGATCCTTTGCCTCATCAACGTTGACACACTCATGATCGGTACGAATACCGGCGGCTTTATATACGTTAATGTCCTGCGCATTCAGACCTGCAGCGTGACCGTCTATGCGCCAGCTGTGTTTCTGCGTCATGGCAAGTTTAGCAACCATTCTCTCATCGGCATTCAAGACCGCAGGAAAATCCATGACTTCGGCAAGGCCAAGCACATTGTCATACTGAAAAAGCGGTTCCAGATCATCAGCTTCGAGTGTTGCACCGTTGTGTTCAAATGAGGTTGCCGGTACTGAAGAGGGCAGCATGAAGTAGAGATCAATGCTGCTTTCTTGCGCACGTTCCAGCATGAACCGGATGCCGTTTGCACCGAGTACGTTGGCAATTTCATGCGGATCAGTGATCGCGGCTGTGACGCCATGTGCGGCAAGAACATCGGAAAAAGCGCCCGGTGTCAGTAGTGATGACTCAATGTGTACATGAGCATCAATAAGAGCGGGGCTGATAAACCTTCCCTGGGCATCGATTATTTCTTTCCCTTCGTAGTCGCCAAGCCCGATAATCATTCCGTCTGTAATCGCAACATCTGTTTCTAATAGTTCGCCGCTGAATACATCAATCACTTTTCCATTTTTTATGACTAAATCCGCAGGTTCCTTCTTTGAGGCCGTACGGATCTGATGAATTAACTGATCTTTATTTAATTGCAACATTCATGATCCCCTCTCTATATGTTCCGTCCCGATATATATAGAACATTATAACTGAAATACTTAGAATCGGCGAAGCGGATTCCAGGTTCACACATTGATACCGGCCACATGGGGTAATGCGTTTCACAAAAGATTGCCGACAGTATAGGTGATGGCCATTGTCATTGCTCCGACTAAGATGTTTCGAATGACGGCCGGACGCTTCGGAGCACCGCCTAATTGTGCGCTGACAAAGCCGGTCAAGCCAAGTGCAAGAAGCACCGTGATAAACGTAAAGAGAACACGCACGGATTCAGGTAAGAGCAAAATAGACAATAAGGGAAGAAATGCACCGATGGAGAACGAAATCATCGATGAAAAAGCAGCCTGCCACGGATTGACATATTCATTCGGATTTACGCCAAGTTCGGCAGCGGCGTGGGCACCGATCGCATCCTTGGTCATTAGTTCAACAGCTACTTTCTTCGATAAATCGACAGACAATCCATTTTTTATATAGATTTGAGCGAGTTCATCGACTTCACCGTCATAGTTGTCCCTGATCTTGATTTTTTCGGCCTCGACCACTGCTTTTTCCGTATCCTTTTGCGTGCTTACCGAAACATACTCACCTCCGCCCATGGACAGCGCGCCGGCAACCATGCCTGCTAGTCCGGAGATCATTAGTGTCATGGTATCCGTCGTCGCGCCTGCGACACCGATGACGATGCCGGCGGTCGATACAATACCGTCATTCGCACCGAGAACACCGGCACGAAGCACATTCAATTTCTGATTCATTCCTTTTGCTGTATGATTCATCATTATAGCCCTCACCTCATGAAGTAAAATGAAAAAATTGATTGCAATTGAGAATAGTAATCATCTTCATAACCCTGAAAACGGAACATGCTGCCATCCGAAAGGGGATGACAGCATGCTTGAAAATTAAAATGATTATTATTTGTCGTTGCTTTTATTTTACATTCAAAAGGCTATTCTGTCTATGATTAACCTTTTATCAGCTGCTTGAGGGTGGGTGGCGATTATTTTGTCAGTTCCAAAAATTCATCAACATCGCGCATGAGGTAGTCCAGTGCTGATGACCAGAAGTCCGGTTCCGTTAAATCAACCCCAAGGTAGCGCTCGGCAAGCTGTTCCGTCGTCATTCTGCCGGTATCACGCAAAAGAGCATCATATTTTCCTGCGAATGACGGACCTTCCCGGAGTGCTTGAACATAGATTCCTGTACTGAATAGGAAGCCAAAGGTATATGGGAAATTGTAAAACGGCCAGTTGGTGATATAGAAGTGAAGCTTGGACGCCCAAAAAGTCGGATGGTAAACGTCCAATGTATCATGATAGGCTTCACGCTCTGCATCACTCATCAGCTGATTCAAGCGTTCCACTGAGACTGTTCCTTTTTTACGTTCATCATAAAATCGTGTTTCAAACAGAAAACGTGCATGGATATTCATGAGCAGCGCGACGCAGCGCTCTAATTTGTCGGATAAGAATGTAATTTTTTCTTCTTTTGTTTTGGCAGCAGCTTGTGCAGCGTCGCTGACGATCATTTCGGAAAAGGTGGAGGCTGTTTCGGCAACGTTCATTGCGTAGTCCTGTGACAAATAGGGCAGTTCATTCATTAAGGATTGATGGTAGGCATGCCCTAATTCGTGTGCGAGCGTCGATCGGTTTGAGGCGGTTCCGCTGAATGTCATGAAGATGCGCGACTGCCCTGCAATTGGAAAATTGGTGCAGAAACCGCCAGGACGCTTATTTGCTCGATTTTCTGCTTCAATCCAGCGATTTTCCAAGGCTTTTTTTGCGAACGATGCCATGTTCGGATTAAATGAGCCAAAATGCTTGATGATAAAATCCGCTGCATCCTCATAGGTCAATTTTTCACTATTTTTATTGAGCGGAGCGTCGACATCAAACCATGACAGCTTCTCAAGGTTAAGCAATTCGGCTTTGCGCTGCATAAATTGTGCAAGCTTCGGCTTATAGCGATCAATGACCGACCACATCGTTGACAGCGTCTGTGCCTGCATTCGATTGTAGTCGAGCGGTTCATCAAGAACGGATTCCCAGCCGCGCGCTTTATAAGCGGCAATCCGGAATCCTGCGATATGGTTTAAGGCGGCAGCGAAAAGATCGGCATGTTCAGACCATGCCGACTCCAATGCATTGAATGCCGCTTGTCTTACCGTTCGATCCGGATCATCCAGCAGATTGTTTGCCTGGCTGACGGACAAGGTTTCTTCTTTCCCATTGCGGATGAGCTTGATTTCCATTTTTCCAACCAGACTGTAATAGAGATCTTCCCATGCGTGATAGCCGTCAACGGCAAGGCCGCTAATCAGCTGCTCTTGATCTGATCCTAGCTTCTTCCGAGAAAGTTCACGTTTTTCCCGGAGTGCAAATTGCATTTCTTTTAGGACTCCATTTTCAATAAGTCCGTTAAAATTACTGTCTGAAATTTGGCGCAGCAAATTTTCCAGAATGCTGCTAGAGGCATCTAATTCAGCCCCGAGGCTTTGCATCCGATTATTTGCTTGGGCAGCCTTGGCATCTTTAATGTTTTGAGCAGTTAAACATTCTACATAAGCAGAACCTTCATTAAATTGTTTACACAATGTCTCGTATTTTTTGATCATTGCAGTGAATGCTTCGGCATCTTGAACCGTATAGGGTTCTTTTCTTGCCTCCAATTCATTTTTAAATGAAGAAATGGCTTGTTGAAGATCATCTAAAAAAGTGCGGAATGGAGCAGATGATGCACCGCCTTTAAAAATGGTGTCAAGCTCCCACTTTTGATTCAATGTGTTCATTTTTTCCCCTCTTTCTCATACTGCAACCAATTGTAGCATAATGATGTGCACTCAAATTTTGTTGTTTCCTGACTTTATTGATATGATTATAAATAGGAATTCATTAAGGAGAAAAGACCAATGCGTGTGCTCTTTGTTTGTCTTGGCAATATTTGCCGTTCACCAATGGCTGAAGCCATATTACGAATGAAGGTTAACAAAGCAGGATTGTCCGAAAAAATTAGCGTTGATTCTGCGGGAACCGGCAACTGGCATATTGGTGATCCGCCGCACCGCGGAACACAAAAACAATTGGAGGCAGCGGCCATTCCCTTTGATCAAATCAAGGCAAGGCAAATAAATCAAGCAGATTTTCAACGATTTGACCGAATTATCGCCATGGATCGAAATAATGAGCAGGATCTGATTCAAATGGCTGATTCTCGAAACAGATCTAAAGTGAGCCGATTTATGACCCTGCTTCATGATCAGCCTCAAGCGGATGTTCCAGATCCTTATTATACCGGCCGCTTTGATGAAGTATACGATCTGATTGATCGGGGAACGGATCAGTTAATTAAAGAGCTTGCCCGGCAAATCAGATAAAGCCCCACTATTTAGCAGCAGGCAATAAGCAATGCCCCTCATATTAATGAACAGGTGTGTGCAGACTATTCACGTGATCCTTTTAAGGATTACCTACTTTGAGGGGGCAGAATCTGATGAGTGTTTATGGCAAAAGCCAAATGGGCAAATTCATGCTGATCGGCGGCTTGGTCGGCTGCGGTTTGTCAATGATGAGCCGCGAGACACGATCGGTCTGGGGTCACCATCTATCGAATGCGGCGACCAGCGGAGGCAATTTGATTCGGACTATGTATCAGCATCCGGATCAAGTCGGCAAATACATGCAGGTTACAGGCACACGCCTTAAAGGCCTGGCACGAGAAGTTTCCGACGACTTCCAGCAAATGATCGACCGTGTGGAAAAGGCAAGAACGAGTACGAGCGACACCTACCAGTACGTGATGGAGATTGGAAGTGAGCTTGCCGAGATGGCTGGTAAAATCAAGCAATCCGGAAAAAACATGGCCAATTACCAAGAACCTGTACTGATTGATAATGAAGCAGATGCGCTGCAGAGATTGGAAAATGAAGCACCAGTACCAAATCCGGGTACAATGCCCAACAATCAGAGCAAATCGATTCATCAGTATGGTCAGAAGGACAAGACCGGAAGGAATACGCGTCCAAATCGGCATTCATAACAGAATTCCGTTGAGGACAGAGAGACCGGGGATGGGGAAAAGTGGGAAAAGTGAAGCTCAGAGATATTCTTCTCTTCGCCAAACTTCTGGGTAGACGTTTTATTGATGATCATACGGCGGATTTAGCGGCAACATTGGCATATTATTTCTTGTTGTCGCTTTTTCCGCTGTTTATTTTTTTATTTGCAATCATTCCGTATTTAGGTCTTGATCAGGACCAGCTGTTTTCTCTTTTTGGCGCTTATCTGCCCAAAGAGGTGCTTTCGCTGATCCATCAAAACTTAGACAGTGTATTTACGAAACGCGGCGGATTGCTCTCAGTCGGTGTCATTGCCACTCTTTGGCCTGCCTCGAGCGCAATTAACGCGCTCATGCGTACGTTGAATCGCGCTTATCAAGTTGAAGAAACACGTTCTTTTTTTCTCATCCGGCTGCTTGCCATGTGCTTTACCGTAGCGATGATTTTTGCAATAGCGATGACCCTAGCAGTCAACGTCATTTCTGCTGGGGTCGCGAGAACTTTATTTAACCATATCGGTCTTTCCCACACGTTTGCCGATATGTGGTCGGTCATCAGCACACTGGTCACGTTCTGCGTGATTATCATTATTTTTGCTTTTTTGTACCGGCTCGGACCGAATATGAAGCTGAAAATGGACGAAGTGATGATCGGCGCGGTGATTGCCGGAGTCAGCTGGCAAGTTGTTTCTTATGGCTTTTCCTTCTATGTTCGCTATTTCGGCAATTATGCCTCCACGTACGGTACCCTTGGAGGAATTATTGTTCTCATGCTTTGGTTTTATTTAACCGCAATTACGATTATTGTCGGCGGTCAAATTAATGCAATTATTCATGAACTAACGAAGACAGAAAAGAACGACCTTTTTGATTAGCACTTGTTCTGCTGCATGGTAATGACATTCTGTGTCTGCCCAAGAGAGCTTCGATCTGCAAATTATCCGCGCAAGAGTCTGAGACCGTTAAGAATAACCAGAATTGTGCTCCCTTCATGCCCGACGACACCAAAAGGCATGGTCAGAAACTGCAAAAAGTTGGTGGCGATGAGAAATGCAATCATAGCCATGGCAAAAATAATATTCATCTTAACAATCCGACTCATTCTTTTTGACAGTCGCACCGCTTCTGCTATTTTTGTCAGGTCGTTTTTCATCAGAACAATATCGGCAGTTTCAAGGGCTGCATCATTTCCCGCTCCCATCGCAATTCCGACTGAGGCTTGAGCGAGTGCAGGAGTATCGTTAATCCCATCGCCGCACATGGCAACATGGCCGTATTTCTGATTTAATCGCTTGATTTCCATTGCTTTGTTCTCAGGAAGGCAATTAGCAATGTAGCTGCTGACCCCGGAATCTCTCTGTACCGCGGCAGCGGTCTGCTCATTGTCACCGGTAATCATGACGGTTTTAATTCCGTACTTATTAAGTGAGCGGATTGCGTCTGCTGCTGAATCTCTGATTTGGTCCCTTAAGGCGAAGCGGCCGATTATTTTTTCCTCAGAAGCGATGTACACCAAGGTTTCATCACGGTTTGGACGGGCAAAATCGCTAATCTGCAGAAACTCATTTAATGCTTCGGGCTGCATCATCGCTTCTTTACCGATCATGTATTGCGTGTCACCAACAGAGCCGATGATACCAAATCCTGGCTTGACTTTAATTTTGCCTATCTTTGGCAAAGCGGCAGTTCCGCAAACCTCGTAGGCATACGTGACGATCGCTTTCCCAAGCGGATGCGACGATTGATTTTCGATTGCGGCCATGTAACTGAGAAGTGTGGCATCACTTAGTGTGCTGTTATTAATAAACTGCGTGACTTCAGGAGTTCCGTTTGTAATCGTTCCGGTTTTATCGAAAGCGATGATTTTAATCATAGCCAACTGTTCCAAATGAACGCCGCCTTTGATCAGTATGCCGTGACGGGCACCCGATGCAACGGCTGATAGAACGGCAGGTGTTGTTGAAGCAACCAGAGCACAAGGCGAGGCGACAACAAGCAAAACCATAGCTCGGTAAATGGTTTCACTCCACGACCAGCCTAATAGAACATGCGGCGCGAAGAGCATCAGTGCGGTGGCAATAAGGACGACTTTGACATACGTGCGTTCAAAACGTTCAATAAATAGCTGAGTCGGAGCTTTCTCTTTTTGAGCTGATTGGACAAGGTCCAAGATCTTACTAAACAAAGAGTCATTGCTTCGCTTCGTGACACGTGCGAAGACACTGCCGTCCAAATTCATTGTGCCCGCCATCAAATCAGCACCGGATTTCTTGAAAACCGGTACGGATTCGCCGGTCATCGTCGCTTCATTAACCGTCGTTTCTCCATCGGTAATGACAGCGTCAGCAGGAATTCGTTCTCCCGGCTTAATAAGAATGATGTCGCCGGGGGTGATTTGCTTTACTGAGATCATCGTTTCGCAGCCATTTGTGACGAGACGAGCGACTTCAGGCTGCAGATCCATGAGTGCAGAAAGCGCATGGGTACTTTTGGCTGTTGAATAAGTCTCCAAAGCGCCGCTGAGTGCAAAAATAAAGATTAACACAGCCCCTTCGAGCCAATGGTTGATGCAGGCTGCGCCGATTGCAGCTGTAATCATTAAAAGTTCAACATTCAGCTCGCGTGTTCGAAACGTATCTGATAGTCCTTGCTTTGTTTTAAAATAACCGCCGATCAGGTAGGCAGCTGGGTAGAGAAGCCATGAGTATGGAATATGAGCGAGCCCGAGAAGATAGGCAATGAGCGTCAGTGCTCCCCCGGTAAGGGCGGCGATTAGTTCACCGTGCTGTTTCCATAGAGCACTGATCGGTTGATTGGGATTAGGATTACTTGGGAATTTGACGAGCTTTGCCTCTGGTATCATAAAAATCCGACCCTTCGTTTAATAAATTATTGATCAGTAAAAAGTTATAAAAGATAATAAATATAATTTAATATATATTATTATTAGAAAATTAGTGATTAGAAATAAATTCTTTAATTGAGAATAATAATCATCATCGAAACCCCTAAGAGCACTCAATGCTGCCGCTATAATAAGCGACAGCATTGATCAGATAAATTATAATTATTTTAATTTATGTTAGTTTTATAGTAATACACTTTTTCACATATGTCCATTCGATGGTCAATGCTTTATAAGTAAAAAAAGGCCAAGCATACATCTTTTTTGAAAAAAGCACATAGTTATCTACAAAGGAGGAGAGCGGTTATGCTCAAAAGATTGAACAAAAAACATATGGCCGCCGTGCTCTTTATTGGTTATCTTGCTATTCTCATTTTCGCAACCCTTCTAACGCATAATTACTATACATACGGAAAGTCAAGCAATCTTATCCTTTTCAGCAGCATACGGCTTATGCTGCGCAGTGGCAGTTTACTGCTTATATTAAAGAACATTGGCGGGAATGTGCTGCTGTTTTTCCCACTTGGCTTTTTATTACCAATACTCATTCAGCCTAAACGGCATTTTGTTATCCGGCAGCTGCTTGTCGGATGTTGTATCAGTTTGCTTATTGAGTTATGTCAATATTTTTTTGCTGAACGCATTTTTGATATTGATGATGTTTTATTAAATACGATCGGTGCGATGATGGGTTGGGGCTGCTATGTTATCATTCGATTCTGCAAACATAAGTTGATCATCTTTTATACTAGGTGAATATTCAAAGGCCTTCGCAAACCGATCTTATTTTTAATAAGGTGTGAAGTTTGAACTAGTTAATGAAAGAGAAGACGATCTGCTGCTTTGTGAATGCGCATCGCGCCGCGCTCTCCCATATGGTATTCGATCAGTTCGCCGCCGGCATTAAATAGATAATAGGCGGGGACAAAACGATTTCCGAACGCATCAGCCAGTCGATGAGTATTGTCGATGAGGACGGGCTCCGTAATTGAGTGCATTGCAGCAACTCGCGCAACTTCGTTTACGTCCAGATCAGCCTCAGACAACGGCATATGGATGGCGACGACATTGAGTTCCTCTTTGTATTTTTCACGAATGGATTGTACGACCGGCATTGCGTCCTTGCATTTTGAGCAGCTTATCGACCAGAAATGGATTAACGTTGGCGTGCCAAGAAGACGCTCGCGCGTGACTTTTTGATTCATCCAATGGGTCGCAACGCTTAGATCGGGCATAAATAATTTTTTCTTCACGAGCAATTCCCCCTATAAGGGCCTTCAACGCACTTGAAGGTCTTGTTGCACTGTTATGTTATGCTTTGTTGCGGCGGGTGGTTCTAGTGCTTCGATGAAATGAAAAAAGAGCCTCAATGATTTGAGACTCTTTGCTTCGGTGCTGAATAATTGAGAGAAGATTTTCGTGCAATAATGAATTGATGAATAAAGCAGCTCATTGAGGCAAGGAAAATAAAAACCGCTATTCCGTAAAATAACCCGCCTTTCGGTATCCAACTGATCAGCGAGCTTCCGGCTACCGGACCGACCATACATCCGGCACTGTAACATACGGTCATCAAGATGTTGCCGAGCGGTATTTGCTCTCTGTCGAGCAAATCGCTGACGTAGCCCATACTCATTGAATAAAGTGATCCGATCAGCATGCCGGCACCGAGTAGTGTGAAATAGATGCCGTAGAAATAAGCGGAGAGCAGGCCAGTGCATGCGATGAACATGGCTCCGAATAAGCAAATGAGCGGAAGAAGCCGCCTACGGCCGAATCGGTCTCCAAGCATACCAAGCGGTACCTGCGTCAGCAGAGCACCGGTAACAAAAGATGGAAGCAGAATTGAAATTTGGTCAAGATTATAGCCTTGCCGCACTGCAAAAATTGGGAAGCTATTGTTCAGTGAAGTTTCCAGATAACCGAAGGCAAGTGTTACTGCTAAACCGGACCAAGTTGCGGCAATGACTTTTTTATAGCGTGCAAAGACTTGTCGCAGAGTTGAACCACCGGAAGTGCTCAACTCGGGATATTCATTTTTAAGAAGAAATAAAAGCAGGAGGACTGCAAGGCAAAAGAAGCCGCTGGTAATGAACGGAACATTCGTACCGAATGCAATCAATCGGACAAGCAGTGGTCCCGCTGCTATGCCTAACCCAAAGGACAATCCGTAGAAGGCAATGTTTCGTCCACGCTTGTTCATCGGACTGTCAATCGTAATCCATGTTTGTGCGGCAAGATGCAGAATGCTGTCGCCAAAACCAACACACAGCCTGAGTGCAAACCAAAACCATAGATTCATCGAAATTGGAAAAAGAAACAGAGGTACTGTAATCAGGGCAAGTCCGATGATGAGAAAGAGCTTGTAGCCGAGCTTTCGCATCGGTTTCTCCAGAAGAGGAACAGAGATAAGCATACCTATGTAAAGTGAGGTAGATCCCAGCCCGTTTAAAAGAGCGGAGACACCGTTTTTTTCTAGAAGCAAAGCAACGAGCGGAAGCAGCATCCCCTCTGCGGCGCCGCAAATGAAAACTGAGCCGATTAACAATAAAAATTGGAAACGTTGATATGCCGCGCTGTTCATCGGAGATGTCCTTTCTGTGCTGTAAATTTAAGCTTTAATGCCCAGCAGAAACTAGTATACCTGTTTTTATTTATTTCGTCCTTAACAATTTGCGGAAGTAAGGACCGGGCGCTTTTTGCCCGGTTCTTCTAACAAGTAAAGTTTAAGATTTTGCCTCGCTGGTCCGACGATCAACATCATAAGATTTGGTTGGGTAATCAGGTAAGCGCCTAATCTGATAAATAGACGGAAAATTTCCGCTTAATTAGAAAATGAATGAAAAAATAGCTTGAATAGACGGAGAAATTCCGCTTATCGAATCGAAAAACGTGAAAATGGAGGGTTTTGCTTTGCATAACCGGAAAAATTACCCTTATGTGCCCGCGAAACAAGTGCCATGATACATATAACGGGAATATCTCCGCTTATTTTAGTAGTCTCACCGCATCCTGCCGAAGTGCGTATCGGGCTGTGGCCGGTTTTTCTAATAAAAATTCAGACTTCAGGCTAAGATTCCTTTACAAATGAGCACTTATCCACGAAAATATAGATACTGTCACGATAAATTAAAAACTAACTTATAGAGTTGGAAGTGGAATTGATGGTTAACTTTGCAAAATCAGACGCGCTGAATCGTTTGCCGAAACAGTTTTTCGCTGATCTCGTTGTTAAAACAAATGCGGAAATAGCCAAGGGGTACGATGTCATTAATTTAGGTCAGGGAAATCCGGATCAGCCGACTCCGCCGCATATTGTCAAGGCGCTGCAGGAAGCGGCAGCCAACCCGCTCTACCATAAGTACTCGCCGTTCAGAGGCTATGATTTTCTGAAAGAAGCGATTGCAACTTTTTACAAACGCGAATATGATGTCGACCTTGATCCGAAGACTGAAGTCGCTGTTTTGTTCGGATCAAAGACCGGTCTGGTTGAGATCGGTGAATGCTTACTGAACAGCGGCGATACGGTGCTTATGCCGGATCCCGGCTATCCAGATTATTTGTCCGGTTTTGCGCTTGCAAATCTAAAGATGGAAACGATGCCTCTTCTTGAAGAGAACGCTTTTCTCCCCGATTATGCAGCAATGCCGGAGGGACTTCTTGATAAGGCGAAATTGATGTTCTTAAATTATCCAAATAACCCGACATCGGCGACTGCTCCTGCTGATTTCTTTGATGAGACGGTGAAGGTTGCGGAAGAACATAATATTTGTGTCTTGCATGATTTTGCCTATGGGGCGCTTGGTTTCGATGGTGAAAAACCGCGCAGCTTCCTTCAGACGCCAGGCGCTAAAGAGGTCGGTATCGAAACGTATACCTTGTCAAAAACCTATAATATGGCTGGCTGGCGAGTCGGCTTCGCACTCGGAAACAAGAGTGTTATTGAAGCGATCGAATTATTTCAGGATCACTATTTTGTCAGCTTATTTGGCGGGATACAGGAAGCAAGTGCGAAAGCATTGCTCGGCCCGCAAGATTGTGTCCGTGCACTTGTGCAGCGCTATGAAACACGACGCAATGCTTTTTTTGACGCAGCAAGCAAAATCGGCTGGAATGCAACACCTTCCAAAGGATCTTTTTTCGGCTGGCTTCCGGTACCTCAGGGCTATACTTCCGAATCGTTCTTTGCGTATGTTTTGGAAAAAGCACATGTTGTGCTGGCACCGGGAGTCGGATTCGGTTCGGGCGGAGAAAAGTACGTCCGCATCGGCCTTCTGAGCGAACCGGAACGGCTGACCGAAGCAGTAGAACGCATCGGCAAGCTTCACTTGTTTGATTAACAGCTATATCTAATGATGAAAACCAGTTGCGGCACTTCCATGCTGTAACTGGTTTTTCTATGGCTTCTTTTGGATAATTTTGCAGTTCTGGGCAGAAGATAAGGAAAAAAGGAGTTTTCTGCCTTGAAAAAAATAATGTCTTTACTTGTGTGCGCTGCGTTGTTATTTTGTATATCCTCTGAGGCAGCTGCAAAAAGCGTGATGCCCAATGCATTGCCGAAATCGGTGATCGACATCTCTAAAGAAAATACCTATCCGAATCCGACACATGATGCTTCTGAACTTGTGCCGAGTCAACGCACCAAAGCCCTGCTCAAGACAGCGAACGTCCCAGTGGAAAATCCAGTGTTGATCAAACTGCTCAACGAATCATACATTCATCCGTCAAAATGGTCGATCGGTTATTCGGCACGTATTTATCTTGGAGAATGGCCGCTTAATTACAAGTCGAAAGAAACATCCGTCAACTGGGAGTATAAACGGATTAATGATAATGCCGCCGATGCTCGCGGCAGCAAGAGTGCTCAGCAAATCGGCTACCTTCAGAAAATCCAGGCAACTGTTAAGGGAGGATTGACCTCTGAAGTTCCGAAAAAAGAAGAAGCGAGCCAATTGATTTTGGCAAAAACAATGGAAAAAACACATCTATCAATTTCATTCTCAACAATTGTTGGGGCGGGAACAAAAATTGACCGCCCGTATCAAGTACCTTCCAAACAAGTCGGACATTTGTACGGTTATGTGCCGGCGGTTAATGAACGCGGAAAAATTACTTATGGTGAAGTTTTTCTTGTCTTAAAGGGAGGTAAAGCGCATCTTGATGTTAAAAATGTGATGCAGCAGGGCATCGGCGCATGGATGCCGATTACCGATCACCTTTCGCTTCGGTACATTGCTCAGTAAATCCATCTGCTCAACCTTTCACTCAGATCTGTGCTAAAGTGAAAGAAGAAGCTGTAATGGAGGTGCTGGAAATGGGAAGAGCGACGAATTCAAAAGCAGATCAAGTGATTTATTTAAAGAATCGATTTAAGCTGCTTGCTCAGGTTGCTTGCGCGCTTAACGAAGAGACTGCAGCTCATGAAGATCTGGAGAATATCTTAGCAATGATGGATAATCTTGAGGTGAAAATACGTAGATTTCGGGATGATTGGGCAGACGGGCTTGTAGAAAAATAAGGAAACATAATTCAAACGGAAACGGTCCACCCTAAAATCGGAGGGTGATCGTGTGAAAAAAATAGTGTTAGTACTCTTGATTGCCATGTGCGGAACTTTTGTCCATCCCTTTTCTTCATACGGAAAGGACTGGTATTTCAAACCCGCAAAGAATAACCAGCCGGCGACGACAGAGCCTGAATATGAAGCATTACTTAAGAAATATGACGGAATTTTTATCGGAGATACGTCAAAAAAAGAACTGTATCTGACCTTCGATAACGGATATGAGGCAGGATACACTTCAGGAATGCTTGATACCTTGAAAAAGGAAAAGGTTCCTGCCACATTTTTTATCACCGGACACTATATTTCGGATCAGCCGGAGCTTGTCAAAAGGATGGTTAAAGAAGGCCACATTGTCGGAAATCATTCGTGGAGCCATCCGGATCTATCGAAAATAAGTGACGCAAAGTATAAAAAAGAATTGGCAAAACTTAAAGGACGTTATATGAAACTGACCGGCGATAAACAAATGACCTATCTGCGCCCGCCAAGAGGTACGTTCAGCGAACGTTCATTGAAGTTGGGTCATGACGCTGGCTACACCAATGTATTCTGGTCGGCTGCGTATCGCGATTGGCTACGAGACGATCAACACGGCGCCGATTATGCGTACGATCATATCATGAAACGTATTCATCCAGGTGCAGTAATTCTGCTTCATACCGTTTCCAAGGATAATGCTCAAGCGCTGCCGCGTGTGATACATGATTTAAAGAAACAGGGCTATCAATTTCGCAGCTTGGACGATCTGATGGCGAAGCGTGTTCTGCCTTCTGAATTTTGGTGAGTTTTGTGCATACCTCAATCCTATTTGGGATCCGAGGTATTTTTTTTGAAAAAAAGCTCGAAAAAAGTTAAGAACAGTATCCACAAGTTTATCCACAGACTTGACAATAAAAAAACCACAATAGTAAGCATTTAAACATGATTGTCCACATAATCCACAAAAAAGAGGATAAATATTAACAAAATCATGCACATTTTTACTTAGCGTTAATAAAGGGTAAATTATAGTTATCCACATATCCACAAAGTTATTGACATTTTCACTTCTTGTGTTCTCACAAAGTCTGAAAAATAGAACTTAAACAGTCTTGATTTCGACAAATTACGATCTTCAAGAAATACATTGTATTTTTTTAGGAAACATTTATAATAAATTTGTTTTATTAAACTCAGTGTATATAAATAGTAAACTTACGAAAGTGGGGGCTGTCGGTGCTGATCGGCGGGAAGATCAAAAATTTGCGCCTTAAGAGCGGCCTGACGCAAGAAGAACTTGCGGAACGGACGGATCTGACGAAAGGCTACATATCGCAAATTGAAAATGATTTAAGTTCACCTTCTATAGAAACCTTTTTTGATCTCTTGGAAGTGCTTGGCTGCGATCCGAAATCTTTTTTTGATGATCAGACCTTTGCGCAAAAAGTGATTTATCAGCAGCAGGATCAAACTGAATTTTCCGATGCACAACTGGGTTATCAGCTTCGCTGGCTTGTTCCCGAATCTAATGAGAAAGAGATGGAGCCGATCCTTTTGCAGTTAGAGAGACGCGGAGCATTCAAAACATTCGAGCCGTCTCCCGCAGAGACCTTTCTCTATGTACTGTCCGGGTCGATCACCGTCCGTCTTGGGAAGAAACGCTACCATGCGAAAACAGGCGATTCGGTTTACTATCATGCATCTGAAGAGCATCAGCTGATTAATGAGGGCAATGAGTCTGCAAAAGTGCTTTTGGTTGCGACTGAATCTTATTTATAAGAAGAGCCGACTTAAGAGATTGTGCTGTTTAACAGCATGTAACATCAACATAAGAAAAAAGACATGGAGTGGGAAGGATGTGGCAAGGCAGGTGCCATAGCAGGTACAGCGCCGGAGATCCGATGACAGAAAAGACAATCATTCAGTTTGACCATGTGGCCAAACGATTTGACGGGGAAATCATTTTAAGAGACATTAATTTTGAAATTGAACGGGGCAAATTCTATACACTGCTTGGTCCGTCCGGATGCGGAAAAACAACCATTTTGCGCTTAATTGCCGGATTTCTGGAGCCGAGTGAAGGAACCATTACTTTTGATGGGCAGTTGGTCAATAAAATTCCACCGAATAAGCGTCAAGTCAATACTGTATTTCAGGATTACGCACTGTTTCCGCATCTGAACGTTTTTGAAAATGTGGCGTTTGGCCTGCGGATTAATAAATTGGCAAATAAAGAAATTGAGCCAAGAGTGAAAGAAGCACTGCATTTCGTCAATCTGGATGGTTACCAGAATCGCGAGATTGCCGAACTGTCTGGTGGACAGAAACAACGGGTTGCGATTGCACGTGCCATTGTCAATCGTCCACAGGTGCTTCTGCTGGACGAGCCCCTGTCCGCTTTGGATCTTAAGCTAAGGACTGCAATGCAGGTTGAACTTCGCCAGCTGCAGCGTAGGCTTGGCATTACGTTTATTTTCGTAACGCATGACCAAGAGGAAGCGCTGGCAATGTCTGATGAGATCTTTGTCCTGAATCAGGGGAAAATTGAGCAGAGTGGTTCGCCGCGCTCGATTTACGACGAACCGATCAACCGTTTTGTTGCCGACTTTATCGGCGAATCCAACATCATTCCTGGCACGATGCTGAGGGATCGTGTCGTCTCCTTTGCAGGTAAAACCTTTGATTGCGTCGATCAGGGCTTTGATGAAATGGAATCTGTAGAAATCGTGATTCGGCCTGAAGATTTGGAGCTGAAGCCTCAGGGAGAAGGGATGCTGCAGGTACGCGTTGAGTCTCAGTTATTCCGAGGTGTACATTATGAAATGATCGGTAAGGATGCGGATGGAAATTCGTGGATGATTCACTCGACAAAGAGCGCACAAATCGGTGAGGCAATCGGTCTGTTTTTTGAGCCTGAAGCGATTCACGTCATGCGTCATGACGAGACTGAAGAGGACTTTGATCGACGCTTGGAAAGCTATGAGGGTGCCGATCATGACTAAGAAACTGACGAACACCTATCTTATCCCTTACGTTTTGTGGATCGGTCTTTTTGTCGTTGCGCCTTTAGCGATGGTCTTATACTATTCCTTTTTTGACATACAGGGACATTTTTCTTTTGAAAATTATGTGCGGTTCTTTACACCAATTTATTTAAGGATGACAGTCAGCTCGATTGGCTATGCATGTTTAATCACCTTCTTTACTTTATTGATTGCCTATCCGACTGCTTATTTGCTAACAAAAATGAAAAATCGCAGGCTGTGGCTTATGCTCATCATCCTGCCGACTTGGATTAATGTCCTATTGAAAGCATATGCCTTCATCGGATTGCTCAGTACCTATGGCCCTGTGGATACACTGTTGGCATTGTCTGGCATCGGACGTAAGCAGATTCTGTTTACGGGCTTCAGTTTTGTTTTTGTTTCGGTGTATTTATTTATTCCTTTTATGATTCTGCCTATATACAACAGCCTCGAAAAGCTGAACGACAGCTTTGTTGAAGCGGCTTATGATTTAGGCGCATCTGCTTGGGCAACCTTTCGGCGTGTCATTTTTCCACTCACACTTGAGGGTGTTAAATCGGGCGTTCAAGCTGTATTTATCCCTGCGCTGTCTTTGTTTATGCTGACGCGTCTGATTGCCGGTAATCGTGTGATTACACTTGGAACGGCGATTGAGGAACATTTTCTTGTCACGCAGGACTGGGGAATGGGTGCGACGATCGCTGTCTTTTTGATTCTAGCCATGATTGTCGTTATGGCACTGATGGGAAAGGGGTGGCTGAAGCGATGGTGAAAAAAAGAACTTGGTCAACCATTTACCTCCTTTGCGTCTTTGCTGTGCTCTATCTGCCCATTTTTTATCTTATGTTTTACTCGTTCAATAAGGCCGGGAACATGACACATTTTACAGGCTTCACTTTTGATTGGTATCAAGAAGTGTTCTCCGATAAACGGTTAATTGTGATTGTCATCGATACGGTGATTGTAGCTCTGCTGTCCTCAGTGCTTTCGACCGTGCTCGGTGTTTTCGGTGCCTTGGCGATTTATTTGACGAAGCGACGTCAATACAAGAACATGCTGCTTTCATTAAATAATATTTTGATGGTGAGTCCGGACGTTATTATTGGCGCTTCATTCCTTATCCTTTTTACACTGATCGGCATCAAGCTTGGCTTTATCTCGGTGCTGCTCGCGCATATCGCCTTCAGTGTACCCATCGTTGTGCTGATGGTTCTACCTAAGCTTCAGGAAATGAGTCCCACACTGATTGATGCTGCGCGTGATCTCGGTGCGAAAAGGCTGGATGTGTTGTTAAAGGTGGTTATTCCGTTTATTACGCCGGGCATCTTCGCCGGATTCTTTATGGCACTCACGTATTCTCTCGATGATTTTGCCGTTACATTCTTTGTCACCGGCAATGGATTTTCAACATTGTCTGTTGAAATCTATTCACGAGCGCGTCAAGGCATCTCAATGTCGATCAATGCGCTCTCGACACTCATTTTTCTGATTACGCTTGCCATTGTGCTGGTTTATTATTTCTCAAGCCGCGGGATGGGAAAAGTGAAGCATCTTCCCGGAGGTGAGGACGCATGAAAAAGCTGGTTGTTATGCTTACCGCGGTCCTAGTCATGGTTCTCGCTCTGGCGCTTGTTTCTGCGCGGCTGACCGGGTCGACAACGAAAGCCGATTCCAAGACGTTGACGATCTATAACTGGGGCGATTATATTGATCCGACGCTGATCACGAAATTTGAAAAACAGTACGGTTATCGCGTCATCTATCAAACCTTTGATTCTAATGAAGCGATGCTGACGAAAATTCAACAAGGCGGCACTTCATTTGATCTTATTGTTCCGTCTGATTACATGATCAGCAAAATGCGTGATGAGCATCTGCTTCTGCCGATTAATGCCAAAAATGTGCCGAATGTAAAAAATATTGATTCGCGTTTTTTAAATCTGTCTTTTGATCCAAACAATTATTATTCAGTCCCTTATTTCTGGGGTACGGTGGGGATTGTCTACAATCCCAAAATGCTTGGCGGCAGCAAGATCACGAGCTGGAACGATCTGTGGGATAAAAAGTATAAAAATCAAATTTTGCTCGTCGACAGCGCGCGGGAAATCGTGGGAATGGGATTAAACAGTCTGCATTATTCATTGAATGATACCAATAAACAGCATTTGGAACAGACGTTGCAAAAGCTGAAAAAACTGAAGCCGAACATTAAAGCAATTGTCGGTGATGAGAATAAATTGCTTTTGCCAAGACGAGAAGCAGCCATCGGGGTCCTCTGGTCCGGAGATGCCGTAGAGATTATGGATGAAAATCCGGAATTGACCTATGTTATTCCAAAGGAAGGATCTAATGTATGGTTTGACAACATGGCCATTCCGAAGGGTGCGACGAATAAGAAGGGTGCCGAGCAGTTTATTAATTTCATGCTTGACCCCAAAAACGCTGCTAAGAATGCGGAATACGTCGGCTATGCCACCCCAAACCGTGCGGCAATGCGTTATCTTCCCAAAGAAATAAAGGATGATAAACGCTTCTACCCTGATAAGAAGCTGACGGACCGTCTTGAGGTGTATGATAATTTCAGCAAGACGGTTAACGCGCGCTTCAACGAATTATTTCTTGAATTTAAAATGAGCCATTAAATATAATGGATCTAAGGATGCATCCTTCCATTTGCTTTTTAACGTGACCGTCGGTAAATTTTTAGAAGGTATGAGGCGATTTATATTGCACAGAAAGTTGTTTATGCTATTATTTTAATAAAAGTGCTGGAGGATTGATCGATCGATGGCGATTATCACCAGGATACGAACGAACGAAAAAGAGCGCGGCTTTTTTTCTGTGGATGTTGCAGAAGAGGACGGAAGCGAGAAAAGCCTGAACATTCATGAAGACGTACTCGTACGCGAGGAATTGCGCAAGGGGCTGGAATTAACGCCGGAGCAGTTGGGACGCCTTCATAGCGAGGCATCGGGTGTTCTAGCCTATAACGCAGCACTCCGCTACCTGTCTTATCGTATGCACAGTGTGTTTGAAATGAAGCAATACTTGGAGAAAAAGGAGTTTGGTGCGCCGCAGATCAACTATGCGGTTCAGCGTTTGAAAAATGAGAAGCTGCTTGACGATGAGGTTTTTGCTGCTTCATTTGTACGCACGCGCATTCAAACATCCACGAAGGGACCGCAGCTTATCTATAGGGAGCTGCTTCAGGCCGGGGTTCCGCAAGAGATTGCCTCGAGGTCTGAAGATCTGTTTCCGCTTGAAGATCAGGTCGAGCATGCGCGAAAATACTTGGCAAAGCAGACGTCTTCGGTCAAGAATAAGAAGTCGAAAGTGGAAGCACGTTTGGTACTTGCCAGACTGTTGATGCAGCGAGGCTATGCTCGAGAAATCAGCGATCAGGTGCTTAGTGAAATCACGGAATTTCTTGAGGAAAATGAAAAAAATGCCTTGGCTCATCAAGCGGAGAAAGCAATGCAGAAATACAAGAAATTCTCCGGAAGAGAGTTTGCTCAGAAAGTAAAGAACTATTTATATCATAAAGGCTATCCGCTTGACGCAATTAATTTGTTCTTAAGCGAACGTATCCATGGCATTAATGAGTAATAATGAAATGCAATAAAAAAAGGGCATCCTGTTATCGAGGATGTCCTTTTCGTTTCATTTGCTCAAATATAGATTTGAATTACGAATTCATACGTGCTAATACAAGCTTCTTACGCAGCTTTTGTTCGCTGAATACCCAACCTGTATATGAGCTTTGCACAGATAAATGTTTATCGAGCCATACCGTTGCAGTAAATGGGTACGTACCTTTTGAATAATATCTCAGATCAGTAAACTGAATGACGTATCTACCGTTTCTACGCGCCATTGACCAGTGATAGATCGGAGAGAAAGAAAGGAAAGCACGCACATTTTTATCTTCAGCTGCCGCTTTAATCATTTGATTGTCAAAGTCGATCGGCGTCCGTTCAAAGCGATCAATCAGATGCAGCTTTTTACCGTTCACTTTGCCGACATAAAAGTAATCTTCGCTTTCCGCCGCCAAATGATAATGAGACCAGCGCATGGTCGGCGATAAATAAACTTTAGTTAATCCGGGCAATTGGCTTTTCACATACTTAATGATGTGCTTGTGGTAAAAGCCTCGCAGGACATAGTAAACAGAGATCGTCGCGTATATGATCACGAACGTGATTCCCGGATGTCCAAGGGTCTGCCAAATGGCAAAACCGATGAGATGCATGATGAAAATGAATGGGTCAAATATGTTGATTGTTCCTAACGCTACCCATTTTTCCGTAAACGGCCGCGCCGCCTGAGTTCCATACGCATTGAAAATATCAACAAAGACGTGAATGGAAACTGCAGCAAGCGTCCATATCAGCAATTGGCTCGCGTTTGAACCGGGAACAAGTGCAAGGATAATGGCTGCTAAAATGAATGGCCAAAGCAATGTTGCTGGAAGCGAGTGTGTCATGCCGCGATGATTGCGAATATACGCAGCATTATCTTTTAATTTCAGAACCGTATCAATGTCGGGAATTACTGAACCTGCTACAACGCCGATCATTACCGCCTGATAAGTCAGCGGACTTTGGGCGACGAGCGGATCGAGTGTTGCCAATCCGGCTAACCCGAATCCCATAACAATATGTGTCGCTGTATCCATGAAAAAGATTGTCCTCCCTTTTGAACAAAGCTTCTTTTTTCAATGGCACCAAAGATCAAGTGAATCTGCTTTCATTGTCACACAAAATCAAGGATAATGAAAGGGATATTTATGGCAATTTTGATTGAAAATGACATAAGAAAGGTTGAACCATAGTGAATGCCCAAGAAATTAAGCACTTTAATCATGACTTGCTGGATTGGTTTCACAGTCAAGGGCGCAGGCTGCCCTGGCGAGAAACAAACAATCCTTACTATATTTGGATTTCAGAAGTGATGCTTCAACAAACACAGGTGAACACGGTCATTCCTTATTATAACCAATTTATCAGCCGTTTTCCGACGCCGGATGCACTTGCCGAAGCACCGGAGCAGGAGGTTCTGAAATGCTGGGAAGGACTTGGCTATTATTCACGTGCGCGCAATCTTCAGCACGGCGTCCGTGAGGTGGTTGAGAAATATAACGGCACGCTCCCAAACAAAAAAGACGAATTATTATCCATTACCGGTATCGGACCCTACACAGCCGCGGCTCTGCTCAGTATTGCATACAATGAACCTGAGCCCGCAATCGACGGAAATTTGATGCGTGTTCTTTCTCGAGTATTCTTAATTGATGATGATATCGCCAAGCAAAAGACAAGAAAGAAATTCGAAAAATTGGCGAGTGAATTAATTATTGAAACTGAGCCTGCGGCATTTAATCAAGCGCTTATGGATATTGGTGCAACGATCTGTCGGCCGAAAAACACGGATTGCCCCGAATGTCCGATTCACCGCTATTGTCTGGCTTATGATGAAGGTGCACAACTGGAATATCCGGTGAAAAGCGGAAAAGCCAAGCCAAGATTGCTGCATTATGCTGTTCTGCTGATTCAAGATGAGCAGGGACGCTACCTGATTGAACGCAGACCTGATAAAGGATTGCTGGCCGGTTTATGGCAATTTCCAATGATGGCGCTTGACGAGTATGAAGACAGCGAGCAGCAAGAAAGCTATGTTCAGGATCGATACGGCTGCGAGGTATCGCCTGCTGAACAGACTTTTTCATATATGCATCGTTTCTCACATCTAATATGGGATTTGACTCTTCGCATAGGAAAAAGTTCTGCTCATAATCAATTGAGGGAACGGCAGCGTTGGGCAGGCTTGGACGAGCTTGAAAGTTACCCGTTTCCGGTTTCTCACCAAAAAGTGATTGAGTGGATAAAAAATAATCGACACGTTCATACATAATATTTAACCTTTTTGGTTAGAGTAGTGTGGTGGAGGTGATACTCAATGGCTAAGAAGATGAATGCGGGCACAGATGCGGAACAAGTAAAGAAACAAAATGCCCAATCTCAAAACGGACAGTTCAGCGGTGAATATGGCAGTGAAACAAATGCACAAGAAGTTCGCCAGCAAAACCAGAAGTCGCAGCAAAATAAGCAGTAATCACCTTACGCACGGAAAACGCCTTGTCCAGACAATGGACAAGGCGTTTTGCTTTGCTGGTGCGACGATATGATCATAAGATGCAGATTCCCAACCCGCACTTATCGGTTGGGCGATCAGGTTAAGAGACTAATCTGATTAATAGACGGAAAATCTCCGCTTAATTAGAAAATGAACGAAAAAATAGCTTAAATAGACGGAGAAATTCCGCTTATCGAATCGAAAAAAGTGAAAATGAAGGGTTTTTCTTTACATAAGCGGAAAAATTACCCTTATTTACCCGCCAAACAAGCCCCATGGTGCATATAAGCGGAAAAATTCCGCTTATTTTGCTCATTACTTAATGAAGGACCAGAATGCTTAATGAAACTGAAGTGAGATGAGGGAACCTTCGCAAGTGTAAAGGAGCTTTCGCTAAATACGCATACGTCCTGTATGCAACGCGAAAGCCATCACATCCTTTGAAAGTACGTCCTGTACGCAACGCGAAAGCCATCACGTCCTGCGGGAGTAATGAACGGGCGCTTTGCTCGGTTTTTCACGAATGAGCCAATCCATGTTATTGACACAGCTTATGCTGGAATGCATAAATAACTGCCTGCGTACGGTCCTGCACTTCAAGTTTGCTTAAAATATTGCTGACATGCACTTTGACGGTTTTCAAAGCAATAAAAAGGTCATCAGCAATTTCCTGATTGCTTTTACCACTGGCCATGAGCAGCAGAACTTCCATTTCACGGTTGGTTAAGTCGTCATGCAGTGCTTTATTTTGGTTCTTTTTCATCCGAGACATTACTTTCTCCGTAACCTCAGGTTCGAGTACGGAATGACCATTGTACGTTGAACGGATCGCTTTGGCGATGTCACTTGCTTTGGATGTTTTAAGAAGATAACTCGTAGCTCCGGCTTCAATCGCAGGATAGACCTTATCATCATCAAGGAAACTTGTAACAATGATAATTTTTGCCTCCGGCCATTTTTCCACAATCTGTTTTGTTGCTTCGATGCCGTCCATTTCCTCCATGACCAGATCCATCAAAATAATATCCGGCTTCAATTTCAAAACTAAGTCAATAGCTTCACGACCGTTATCAGCCTCTCCAACCACCTGGATATCCGGCTGTGCTGATAAATAAGCGGATACGCCGATGCGTACCATTTCATGATCATCAACAAAAACAACGTTAATCATTGTTTTCATCCCTTTCGATTATGGGCACTTTAATTTCCAAACTCGTTCCTTTATCGGGAACGCTCACTAATTTAATTTGACCGCCGATCTGTGCAGCACGCTCTTTCATATTCTGCAGACCGTATGAACCTGGTTTTGTCGCTTGTGCTTTAAAGCCGACCCCGTCATCAGTAACGCGCAGAATGACGAATCCTTCACGTCGAATGAACAGCACGTCCAGATTCTGTGCCTTGGCATGGCGCAGGGTATTCGACACCGTCTCCTGCAGAATACGGAACAGTTGATCTTCGATACCGCGTTCCAGTTTAATCGGTTCGATCGTTGCATTGATGTTGAGCAGAACTTTTTGCTTGAGTTCGAGAAGTAATTCCTCCACTCCTTGTTTAAATGCTTTTCCATGAAGTTGTACCGGCCGTAGATGGAGGAAGAGTGCCCTCATCTCGAGCTGGGACTGATGAATCGTCTGTTCAACTAGCTTCAATTGACGACTTTCCATATCATCCGATACTGGCCGCAACTCGTTAATTGTCGACATAAGCATCGATGCAGCAAACAATTGCTGACTCACAGAGTCGTGCAGTTCGCGGGCAAGACGATTGCGTTCTTCAGAAACAATTTTCTGGATCGCCTTCTCCTCAATTTCCGATTTATCATTTGCAGCCTGCTGCGCCAGCTGTGTCAATTCATTGATCTTGGAACTGATCTGCTGCGTACGGTTAATAATCGGCTGCACGTCACAGGAATAGACGTAGTCGCCGCCTGCCTCTTTTCCTTGCATGGCGCCATCGAGTGTTTCGCTGACAATGACGAGTTGCCTGCGCCAGTACAGACCGGAAATCAGACCGGCGATACCTCCGAAAAAGAGCGCCAGAATCGGTACGATAAAAGCAAAGGGCAGATGCCATACCTGCTGATTCCAGAGCAATGACCACTTAGAAGGAGGGAAGGCAAAAAAGAATACTGAAGAAAAGAGGATTAAGCAAACAAGTGAAAAACAGATGCCGACGATCATTTGCCTTTTGACTGCGGTCATACGCGCAGCACCTCCAGACTTCCGGCAACTGCAGAAATCATCAGTTTAACTTTTTGCTCTGCTTGATCATAACCGTCAGATTGTATGATTCTCGATTCATGAATCAACTGACTTTCATGATGATCGAAGAAATCGACTTGCCCAAGCACAATTGAGTAGTGCATGGCAACCTCAACACCGTAAGGAACGAGGATACGCACTCTCCCTGCAAGATGGCGTATAAAGATAATCGATTCCTTTTTCGGGAGGATCGTTTGGCTGAGATCAATGATTGTGTCACCGGCACCAGTTTGGATGTTGATATCCTGCCATTCATAGCCTTGGTCAGGGGTTTCTTGGTGGCCGAACCATTTATTTTTGAGCAGCCCTGAGAGAATCGTTACTTTGTCTTCAAAAGCAGAAGGATGATCAAAGTCGGGTGTAATCTGCTTTGGACTTTTTTTCCTTTGAATGAAATCGATAACAAAGCAGATAAATAAAGCAATGATAATGAATTTAAAAACAAGCAGATTAAAAATGGTGAATACAAGTCCGATCACGCCGATCCAGAACAGAATTTTTCCTTTTCGCGAGTGCTTGTTGTTTCGTCCATAGTAAAGCATTGCACCGAATAGTACAGCAGGGAATAGGAAACCCCATCCGTCGAACAGCGTTTGGAGAATAATGAGAAACAGGCAGACAATAATGAGCCAGCTGTATTTATCATTTTTCAGTTGCTCAAACATGTTGGATCATCTGCCTTTCGTGTTGCAGTTAAGCTGAATTATGTAGATAAGAAAAAGGCGTTCATCGCACCTTTTTCCATTTTAGCATCGTTATGTGGGACAAGCTAGACCGTACTGTTTCCTCAATTGGTTTTGCCTTTTTCAAGTTCGCGCTCGATTTCGCGAATTCGGGCATCAATCGTATTCTGATGATAATTGGTGTTCACCTTTTGTTCAAGCTGTTCGAGATACATTTCGCTTTCCTCAAATTTGGAAAACGATTGCCCAAATGCCCGCTCTGGCTGAATGATTGAGTTCATGCGGTGATTCGCATTGGCAATGTTCTCACGGCTCATCAGCTCCATGCGTTTTAAATACATATCCTTTAATTTTCGTTTCATTTCTGCGTAATTCTGTTCCAACTGATCAAGCTGTTTGACGGTTGTTTCGTAGGCATTTTTCAGTTGCTCTGTTTTCTGTGCATAATCCTCATGTTCTTTTAATGCAAAAGTGTATAATTCTGTCTCCGCAGCGCGTTCGGCGATGTCAGCCTGACGCTTTCTTTTCGCAGCCATCTCAGCGGCTTCATGATACTCCTTAATAAACTGATCCTTGAGCAGATACTGTCGGTCAATTAATTGGCGTACCCGCTTAACTTCAGCCTCACAGCGGCGCAAGTGCTGATTTAGTGTTGCAATTGGATTTTTTTGCTCTTTTTGGTCGAGCATGTCGTTAAGATCAGCAGAGATTGAGTCTTTCAGACGAGTAAATAGGTTGCTCATTATGGGTTGCTCCTTTTATTTGATGTATTTGTTACACAAGCTTAGATCGTAAAAAATTTAGCGAAATTCCTTCCATTCTTTCTCGAAGTGATCAAATGGGTCGCGTGGTTCGACAATCACTGGTTTTTCATTCTTCCACGTTTTGTATACAAAGTAGAGACCGGCAAGTGCGATGATGCCGATGATGGCAGGAACATTGCCAATTGAGAAGCACAGGGCAATAATCCCCACGATCGCCCAAAGCACTTTTCCTCCGGTGGAAGCGGCTTTGTTGAACTTCTTAAATGCAAAGTACAGGACAGCCAGACTGACAATTAAACCAACCATGGATCCCAACTGAGTAAGCAGGACGATCAAGCTGACGGCTCCAAGCAGAAACAAGGCAAATTTTTTCATGTATGTGATCCTCCTCGTATATTAGTAGTAAGAGCTCTTCCAGAGAGAATTTCCAGTTAGATCCGGACTGACTGGAATGCTCCTCTGGTTCCTATAGGAATCAATCAAAGCCTTTCGGCTTCCCTGTCATTTAATG